>WNFC01000517.1_pt1 | contig 112257 bp, 106 predicted proteins | sample 5400541 | NCBI WGS metagenome assembly WNFC01 (sample SAMN13153342, study PRJNA577476) | soil metagenome | isolation source: 120 cm saprolite under Douglas fir tree site 2 hole 2 replicate 1 | place: USA:California | collected 2015-04-18
ATCGTGATCGGGGAGCACTCGATCATCGGCTCGATGCGCCACGGCGTGCGCTGGACCGAGGAGTTGCTGGTGAAGGCGCTGTTCCGCTATCACCCCTGTCTCGAGAACGCCGGGATCTTGTATGACGGCTCCGAGGAGAAGCGCAACAACTACACGCTCGAAGGTGGCGACGTGCATCCGTTGCGCCCCGATCTCCTGCTGCTCGGCTTCAGCGAGCGTTCGAGCCCGGCGGCCTTGGACCATCTGTGCGACTTGGCCTTCGAGCATTGCGGCGTGAAGGACGCGATCGTCGTGGTGATGCCGAACGAGCGCACCGCGATCCATCTCGACATGATCTTCACCCAGCTCGATCGCGAGTTGTGCGGCATTTACCCGCCGCACTTCGTGGGGCCGGAGCGCTTGGCGGTGCTGCACCGGCGTAAGAAGTCGAAGGGGATGAAAGAGATGCCCAACTTTTTCGCGGCGCTACAGGCCGTCGATCATCCACTCGAGCCGGTGTTCTGCGGCGGCACCGACCGCTCGGTCCAGGAGCGCGAGCAGTGGTCCTCGGCCTGCAACTTCGTGGCCGTGCGCCCTGGCGTGGCCCTCACCTACGCGCGCAACGAGGCGACGCTCAAGGAGCTCGCGCATGCCGGGTTCAAGACGGTATCCGCCGCCGCGCTCTTGGCGGGTGAAGAAGCGCTCGCCGACGGGGAGCGGGCGGTGATCACGATGGAGGGGAGCGAGCTGGTCCGGGGCGGCGGTGGTCCGCGCTGCATGACGCTGCCGTTGCGCCGGGATGACCTGTAGCGGCGCTCCGGATGCGCCGGGCGCTCCGGGCGCGCTCCCGCTCTCCTCGGTCCCCGCGCTTCCCCCGCTCCCGCTCGAGCGGTGCCGCTTTGCGGTGGTGGATGTGGAGACGAGCGGCGTGCGGTTCGAGCGCGGTGGTCGCATCGTGGAGCTCGCCGTCGCGATCCTCGAAGGCGGCACGATCCATCTCGCCTGGCACGCGCTCGTCGACCCCGGAAAGGCGCTTCCGCCCTTTGTGACCCGGCTCACCGGGATCACGGACGGTCTTCTCGCCGGACGCCCGGGCTTCGCGGACGTGGCGCCGGCCCTGGCCCGCGCGCTCGAGGCGGGGGTGTTCGTCGCCCACAACGCCCGGTTCGACTGGCGGTTCCTGGCGGCCGAGTGTGCGCTCGCTGGCGTGCCCGCGCCCGAGGGGACGCCGCTCTGCACGGTGCGCCTCACCCGGCGCCTCGTGCCGGAGCTCCGGCACCGGAGCCTCGACGACGTGGCGCGCTTCTTCGAGATCGCCAATCCGGCGCGCCACCGTGCCTTCGGCGACGCCCTCGCCACCGCTGGGGTGCTGCGGGGGCTGCTGCTCCGCGCCCGCGAGCGCGGCGTCACGACCCTGGAGGAGTTGGTGGACCTGCACACGCGCCCACGCCACCGGCCGCCCCGCCAGGCTGGCCCGGCCCACAGCGCCCCGAGTCTCACGAGCCCCGAGCTCATGGGCTGATGGCGCACACCACCTTCCAGGTCGGCCGGCTGCGCTGCCACGCCCTCGAAGCCGGCACCCAGCGCCTGGACGGCGGGGCGATGTTCGGCGTCGTACCGAAGCCGTTATGGGAGCGGCGCATCCCGGCCGACGCCCGGAACCGTATCCCGCTCGCCCTGCGCTGTCTCCTAGTCGAGCACGACGACGGCCTGGTCTTGATCGACACGGGGATCGGCAACAAGGAAGACGCCAAGTTTAATGACATCTACGGCGTCGACAACGCGGGGCAGGGCGGCCGCACCCGCTTGGAGGACGCGCTCGCGGAGCTGGGCCACGCTCCGGCGGACGTGCGCTGGGTGATCGACACGCACCTCCATTTCGATCATGCCGGTGGCAACACCTACCGCAACGAGGGGGGCGAGGTGAGGCCGACCTTTCCCGCGGCCCGCTACGTGGTCCAGCGGGGCGAGCTCGAGTTCGCGCGGCACCCGAACGAGCGCACCGCGGCGAGCTACTTCGCGCCCAATTTCGAGCCCGTCTCCTTCACGCTCGTCGACGGCGTGGCGGAGCCCCTCGCCGGCATCCACTGTCTGCCGACCCCGGGGCACGTCCCCTACCACCAGTCGATTCTGGTCGAGAGTGCGGGCGAGCGGCTGTGCTTTTTGGCGGACCTGGTGCCCACGGTGGCCCATCTGCCCTTGCCCTGGATCATGGGCTACGATCTGGAGCCACTCGTGACGCTCGAGACGAAGCGGCGGGTGTATGCGCGCGCCGAGGCGGAGGGGTGGCGCTTGATGTTCGAGCACGATCCCGCGACGGTCGCGGGTCGGTTGGGGCGTGTGGGCAAGGGGTTCGGGCTTGTGGACCCTCTTCTGGCCGGCTAACTTAGCGCGGACAATACGGCAAGCGGGCGCCGCGTGCGCCGCGAGCGCCTCACCCGCATTGCCTCTCCACGCTGGTGGTGGAGAGTGCTCCAGGGTTCCGAGTCGTGGACTGACCCCCGCCCGGCGATCGGGTTGGGGGCGAGGTCGGGCGGATTCCGGGACTGGAATCCGCTTTTGCTTTCTTCAGCGGAGGAGACCGACACCTGGCGATCGAAAGCACCAACAACAAGGCGCCGCGCATCCGGGTGAACCGGCAGATCCGGATCAGTCCGATCCGGGTGATTGCGCCGGACGGAGCGCAGCTGGGCGTGATGACCGTCGACGAAGCGATCGCGGCAGCCCAAGAGCGGGGCCTCGACCTGGTCGAGGTGGCGCCGCTCGCGCGACCCCCGGTCGCGAAGATCATGGACTACGGGAAGTTCAAGTTCGAGCAGGCGAAGGCCGCGCGGGCGGCCAAGAAAAAGCAGCACGTCATCCATCTGAAGGAAGTGAAGTACCGCCCGGGGATCGACGATCACGACTTCGCGTTCAAGACCCGCCATGCCCGGGAGTTCCTGCAGGACGGCAACAAGGTGAAGGTGACCATGATGTACCGGGGCCGCCAGATGGCCCATATCGACCTCGGCCGCCTGGTGCTGGACCGGGTCGCGAACGAGCTCAAGGACGTGGCCAAGATCGAGCAGGACCCGAAGCTCGAGGGTCGCAACATGTCGATGGTGTTGGCCCCGAAATGACCTAACGCCCCGCACCGCCCCGGGGAGGACCAGATGCCGAAACAGAAATCGAAGCGTGCGCTCCGCAAGCGGGTCCGGCTCACGGGGAGGGGCCGCCTGCGCCGCTACCACGCGTACAAGAGCCACATCCTCACGAAGAAGTCACCCAAGCGGAAGCGCCACCTGCGCAAGGCCACGCTGGTCGCGCACGCCGATGAGCGCCGCCTCAAGCGCCTGCTGATGGCGTAAGGAGCGATTCCATGCCCCGCGTCAAAAGCAACGTTGCGCGCCTGAAGCGCAAGAACAAGATCATGAAGCTCGCCAAGGGGTACTGGGGCGGGCGCAGCAAGCTCTGGAAGGCGGCGAAGGAGTCGGTCGAGCGGGCGCAGAAATACGCCTACCGCGACCGCCGCCGCAAGAAGGGCGACTTCCGGCGGCTCTGGATCACGCGCATCAACGCCGCCGCCCGGTTGCACGCGCTGTCCTACAGCCGCCTCATGAACGGGCTCAAGAAGGCCGGGGTCGAGATCAACCGCAAGGTGCTCGCCGATCTCGCCGTGCGCGACCCGGTCGCGTTCGGGGAGCTGGCGGAGGTCGCCAAGCAGGCGCTCTGACCATGCGCGACCTCCTAGCAGCCCTCGCCGAGCTGCGGGAGCGTCTGCAGGACATTCCGCAGGCCGACGAGCGCCGGCTCGCCGAGCTCAAGACCGAGCTCCTGGGGCGTAAATCGGGCGCCCTCACCGCGATTCTCGCCCAACTACCCGGGCTCGAGGCGGCCCAGAAGAAGGCCGTCGGGGCCGAGGGGAACGCCCTGAAGCGCGAGCTCGAGGCAGCCCTCGCGAGCCGCGAAGCCGAACTCGTGCGGGGCGCGGCCGGCGTGACGGACGTCGATCTGACCATGCCTGGCCGCGCGGCGTGGCAGGGTGGGTTCCACCTGGTCACGCAGGTCGTGGACGAGATCTGCGACATCTTCAAGGAGCTCGGCTTCACGCGCGCCGTCGGCCCCGAAGTCGAGACCGAGCGCAACAATTTCTTCGCGCTCAACTTCCCCAAGGACCACCCGGCGCTCGACGCTCAGGATTCCTTTTACGTCGGCGACGGCCTCGTGCTCCGCACCCACACCTCGCCGGTGCAGATCCGCACACTCGAGCGCTACCCGCCGCCGATTCGCGTCGTGATTCCGGGCCAGGCGTACCGGCGCGACCCGTTCGACGCTTCGCACGCCCCGGTGTTCGAGCAGATCGAGGGGCTCGCGGTCGATCAGGGCATCAGCTTCGTCGACTTCAAGGCCACGCTCGCCGCCTTCGCCCGGCGCTTCTTCACGGCCGACACGCGGGTGCGGTTCCGGCCGTCGTTCTTCCCGTTCACCGAGCCCTCGGCCGAGATGGACGTGCAGTGTCAGATCTGCCAGGGCGTCGGGTGTCCCACCTGCAAACAGACCGGGTGGATGGAGATCCTCGGGTCCGGCATGGTGCATCCGGCCGTGCTCGAGAACACGGGCGTCGACAGCGAGCGCTTTACGGGCTTCGCCTGGGGCATGGGCCCGGCGCGCATCGCCATGACGCGACACGGCATCCCCGACATCCGGCTCCTGTACGAAGCCGACGTGCGCTTCCTCGCGCAGTTCGCGGGAGGGGTGCGGTGATCGTCTCACGCCGCTGGCTCGAGGCGCTCGTCGGCCAGCCGCTCGATGCGCGCGACGTGGCCGAGCGCCTGACGACGCACGTGGCGGCGGTCGACGCGGTGATCGCGCGCCACCAGGATTTGGGCGACATCCTGATCGGCCGGGTGCTCGCCGTGAAGAAGCATCCCAACGCCGATCGCCTGTCGCTCTGCGTCGTCGAGGCTGGGGCGGGTCCCGTGGAGGTCGTGTGCGGCGCGCCCAACGTCGCGGCGGGCAAGACCTATCCCTACGCACCGGTGGGCGCCGTGCTCCCCGGCGGCGGGAAGCTCGAGCGGCGCGCGATCCGCGGTGTCGAGTCGAACGGCATGCTGTGCTCGGCGAAGGAGCTGGGACTGGGTGAGGATCAGGCCGGCATCCTGGAGCTCGACACCACGGCGGTGCCCGGGACCCGGTTCGTGGACGCCGTCGCCGTTGCGGATCACCAGATCGTGATCGACGTGCCGGCGAACCGCCCCGATCTACTGTGCCACAAGGGGGTGGCGCGCGAACTCGGGGCGCTCGTCGGGGCGCCCGTGAAGCTGCCGCCAGTCCCCTCGTCACGCGGCCTGTTCCTGCCGCCGTTCACGCGCGAGCGCACCGCGGGCGTGGTCGACGGCGTGCGCGTGCAGCTCGACGACCCCGAGGGGGCGCCGCGCTATATGATCGCGGTGATCCGCGGTGTGCGCGTGGGGCAGAGCCCCGCCTGGCTCGCCGACCGCCTCAGCGCCGTGGGCCAGCGGCCGATCAACAACGTCGTCGACGCGACCAACTACGTCCTGTTCGAGCTGAACCAGCCGCTGCACGCGTTCGATCTGGCCCAGCTCGCCGGACCAGCCGTGATCGTGCGGCGTGCCGCGCCGGGGGAGCAGATCGTCACGCTCGACGGCGTGACCCGCACCTTGACGCCCGACATGACGGCCATCTGCGATGCGCGCCACCCCACGATCGTGGCCGGGGTGATGGGCAGCGCCGGCTCCGAGGTGAGCGCCGCCACGACCGACCTCGTGCTCGAATGCGCCTACTTCCAGCCCCCGCGGATCCGGCGCACCCGGCGCGCGCTCGGGCTCGCGAGCGAGTCGAGCTACCGCTTCGAGCGCGGCATCGACATGCTCGGCATGCCGGACGCGCTGCGACGCGCGATCGAGCTGATTGTGGCGGTGGCGGGTGGGGCGCTGCGCGAGCCCCCGCTCGACTTATGGCCCGAGCCGCGCGCCGAGACGACGCTGTTCCTGCGCCCCGAGCGGGTGGACGCGCTCCTCGGTCTGGCGATGGCGCGCAGCGACGTCGAGCGGCTGCTCACGGCGGTCGGGTTCTTCGTGGCGCCGAAGGAGGCGCGGCTCGCAGTGCAGGTGCCGGGCTGGCGGCCGGACGTGACGCGCGAGGTCGACCTGATCGAGGAAGTCGCGCGCCTGAAGGGCTACGATGCTTTCCCCGACGCGCTCCGCCCCTATCGGCCGAGCGGCGTCCCCGACGCCCCCGAGGAGGTGGCACGGGCCCGGGCACGCGAAGGGCTGGTGCGGGCGGGCATGCTCGAGGCCCGCACCCTGCCGCTCGGGCCTCCGGACGGTCCCGACGCCGTGGCGATTCTCAACCCGCTCGCGGCCGACGAGGCTCACCTGCGGCGCCGGCTCCTCCCGGGCCTGGTGCGGCGGGTCGAGCACAATTGGGCCAATCGGAACCGCGATGTGCGGCTGTTCGAGGTGGGGAGTGTGTTTCGCCGCGGGGGCGGGGCCGGGGCGGCGGCGAGCTCGGTTGAGGAGTGGACGGCGGTCGGCGGCGTCCTCACGGGGGCGCGGCGGCCACCGCATTGGTCGGACGCTGTGAAAGTACCTGATATAGACATATGGGACCTAAAGCACCACTTTGAGTTAGCGCTCGAGCTCGCCAGCCCCGGCGCGACACTCCAGCCCGCGACCGAGGGGGGCCCGGGCTGGGTGGCCGTCGCCGCCGGTGGCGGGATTGTGGGCCAGGCCGGACCGCTCGATGCGGATCGACCGGTGTGGGCCGGGCCGGTGTTCGGCTTCGAGGTGCGGCTGGGGATCATGGAGCGCTCGCCGCTGCGCTACCGCGCCCTGCCGCTGCACCCCCCGGTCGAGCGTGACCTGGCGCTGGTGCTACCGCCGGGTGTGACCGCGGCGCAGGTGGCGGCCGTGCTGCGGCGGGAAGTGGGGCCGTTGCTCGAGCGGCTTGAGGTGTTCGACGAGTACCGGGGCCCCGGCATTCCGGCCGGCCATCGGAGCGTGGCGTGGCATGCGAGCTTCCGCGATCCGGAGCGCACGTTGCGCGAGCGCGACGTCGAGGCATGGCTGGCGCGTGGTGTAGCGGCGCTGGAGGGTGCGTTTGGCGTACGACGGCGAGAGGGCTGATGCGCAGGTAGTCGACCAGCTCGAGACGATTCTCCGTCATGTGGCGGACGAACTGGCGACGTGGCGGGCGCGCGCCCTCAAGGCGGAATCCGAGCTCAAGGAGAGTGGGGCGCGCGGTGGCGGCGCGAGCGCCAAGCCCGATCCCGAGACCCGCGGCCGCGTCCTCGACCTAGAGCAGGAGAACAAGACCTTGCGCCAGCGCGTCGAGGCGGCGCGCCTACGGGTGCACGATCTCCTGTCGCGTCTGACCTTCCTGGAGGAGCAAGCGCGCGAAACCGTCGGCAATGGCGGCGGTCGCGCTGGGGGAGCGTCCGGGCCAGCGGGCACGGCGGGGAGCGCGGCCGGCGGTGGGTCCGGGGCTGGGGGTGGGGGTGCGGGTGGGGGTGGGGGGGGCGCTCGATGAGCACCAAGAAGCATGCGGTCAAGGTGATGATCGGCGGCGAGGAATACACCGTGCGCTCCGATCTCGCGCCCGAGTACACGCGCGAGGTGGCGGCCTACGTCGACCAGGCGCTCAAGAAGGTGTTGTCCCAGGGGCCGATCGTGGAGACGCACAAGGCGGCGATCCTCGCAGCCCTCGACATTACCAACGAGCTGTTCCAGGCGAAGAAGGGTGAGCGCGAGGTCGCGGTGCGGCTCGCGGCCCTAGCGGATGACTTGACCAAGCTGTTGCCGCCCGGCAAGCGCAAGGCGGTCGTCGGGCAACTGTAGGAAGAGTGTCTCGCTCCGCCATCCACGCGGAGCGGTGCTGGAGATAGATCCTATGACGGACTGGCTAGCGAGTCTCTCAGCCCTCGCGGGCGGCAGCGTGACCGCGGGTGCGCTGTTCTACGTGGTGGGACGTCGGCTGGAGCGCCGCGCGGCGGAGTCCGCGGCGCACGCGGCGGCGGCGGAGAGCGAGCGACTGCTCACGGACGCGCGGCAGCGGGTCGTGCTCGCCGCGAAGGAAGAGCTGCTCGAGGCGCGCCAGGCGTTCGAAGAGGAAGCCCAGCGGCGGCGCCACGAGAGCGAGCGGCGTGAGCGGGTGCTGGAACAGCGGGTGAGTGGGCTCGAGGACCGCGCCAAGAGCCTCGAGCAGCGGAGTCGGGGTCTCGACGAGCGCGAGCGCGCCCTTGCTGCTCAGGAAGTCGAGGCGCGCGCCCGGCTCGAGCGCATCGCCGGGCTGACGGCCGAGGACGCGAAGCGGGAGCTATTGCGCGGGCTCGAGGACGAGGCTCGTGCCGAAGCCGCCGCCCTGGGCCGCGAGCTGAAGGAGCAGGCGCGCCGCACCGCCGACAAGGAGGCCAAGCAGATCCTCGCGCTCGCCATCCAGCGCCTCGCCGCCGAGTCCACCGTCGAGACCACGGTCGCGGCGGTTGCCCTCCCCTCCGATGAGATGAAGGGCCGCATCATTGGCCGCGAGGGCCGCAACATCCGCGCCTTCGAGGCCGCGACCGGCGTGGACGTCATCATCGACGACACCCCCGACACCGTGGTCGTCTCGTGCTTCGACCCCGTGCGCCGCGAGGTGGGGCGGCTCGCGCTCGAGCGGCTCATCGCCGACGGGCGGATCCACCCTGGGCGCATCGAGGAACTGGTCGAGAAGGCGCGCGCCGAGGTCGAGGCGTCGATCGTCGAGGCCGGCGAGCAGGCCGTGTACGATACCGGCATCAAAGGGATGCACGCCGAACTCGTGAAACTCGTCGGCCGGATGCGCTACCGTACCTCATACGGGCAGAACATCCTCGAGCACTCGAAGGAAGTCGCCTGGCTCGCCGGCATGATCGCCGCCGAGTTGAAGCTCGACGTCCAACTCGCCAAGCGCGGGGCCCTGCTGCACGACATCGGGAAGGTGCTCACGCACGAGCATGACGGCACCCATGTCCAGATCGGCGTCGACGTCGCCACCAAGTACGGCGAGCATCCCACCGTCATCAACTGCATCGCCGCCCATCACGATGACGTGCCTCACGAGTCGTCGATCAGCGTGATCGTCCAGGCCGCCGACGCCGTCTCGGGCTCGCGCCCCGGGGCGCGGCGCGAGGCGTTCGAGACGTACGTCAAGCGGCTCACGCAGCTCGAGCAGTTGGCGGGGGAGTTCCCCGGCGTGGAGAAGGTGTTCGCCATCCAGGCGGGGCGGGAGGTGCGGGTCGTCGTCACACCCACCACGATCGACGACGGCAAGGCGGGCGAGCTCTCCGAGCAGATCGCCCGCAAGATCGAACGCGACCTCCAGTACCCGGGGCAGATCAAGGTCGTCGTCATCCGCGAGACGCGCGCGGTGGATTTTGCCCGCTAGGCTCATCGACGGCACGGCCGTGGGGCAGGCCATCCGCGCGGCGCTCCAGGGCGAGCTCCGCGCGCTGGCGGCCGCGGGTGTGACCCCCGGCCTCGCCGCCGTGCTCGTGGGCGACAACCCCGCCTCCGCCACCTACGTCCGGATGAAGGGCAAGGCGTGCGAAGAGACGGGGCTCTACCACGAGACGATCCGGCTGCCCGCGAGCACCACGGAGGCCGCGCTCATGGCCGTGCTGGACCGACTGAATGCCGATCCCAAGATCCACGGCATCCTCGTCCAGCTGCCCTTGCCCCAACAGATCGCCGCGCAGCGCGTGCTGCAGCGCGTGGCGCCCGCCAAGGACGTGGACGGCTTTCATCCCGAGAACATCGGCAAGGTGGCGATCGGCGATCCCACGGGCTTCCGCCCGGCGACGCCCTACGGGGTGCAGCAGCTGCTCGTGCGGAGCGGGATCGACACGACCGGGGCGCATGCGGTGATCGTGGGCCGCTCACAGGTCGTGGGCCGTCCGCTCGCGGCTCTGCTGCTCCAGGACGGCCCCGGCGGCAACGCCACGGTCACGGTGTGCCATTCGCGCACCCGCGAGATCAAGTCGATCACCCGGCAGGCCGACATCCTCATCGTCGCCATGGGCAAGCCCCAGTTCGTCACGGGCGATATGATCAAGCCCGGGGCGGTGGTGATCGACGTCGGCACGACCCGGGTGGACGACCCCACGGCGAAGCAGGGGTACCGGCTGGTGGGGGACGTCACCTTCGCCGAAGCGGTCCAGATAGCGAGCGCGATCACCCCGGTGCCGGGGGGCGTAGGTCCGATGACGATCACGATGCTGCTCGTGAACACGGTGCAGGCGGCGCGGCAATGGGCCAAGGCCTAGATCTCTTCGCGGCGGTCTCGGCCGAGGGCGCCTGGACCGTGACCGAGCTCGCGCGCCGTGCCCGGGCTGTCGTCGAGGCGGGGCTCGTGCCGTTGTGGGTGCGGGGCGAGATCTCGGGCTTCAAGGCGTGGCAGAGCGGCCACTGGTACTTCGCGTTGCGCGATCGCAGCGCGCAGGTGCGCTGCGTCATGTTCCAGAAGGAGAACCGCCGCTTGCCCACGCCCCCGGCGGACGGCATGCAGGTGTTCGCGTTTGCGCGACCGACGGTGTGGGAGGAGAAGGGGGAGTTCCGGCTCACCGTCCTCGACCTACTGTCGACCGCGGCGGGGGGTTTGTGGCAGGTCGCGTTCGAGCGCGCCAAGGCGGCGCTCGTCAAGGACGGGCTGCTCGATCCGGCGCGCAAGCGGCCGCTGCCTCCCTACCCGCGCCGCATCGCGGTCGTCACGAGCCCCGATGGGGCGGCGCTGCGCGACATCATCGCCGTGGCCACGCGGCGCTGGCCGCTCGCCGAGTTGCTCGTGATCCCGACGCGCGTGCAGGGGGACGGCGCGGAGGCCGAGATCTGCGGCGCGCTCGCCCTGTTGACCCGGGTCGCGCGGCTCGACGTGGCGATCATCGGCCGGGGCGGCGGTTCGCGCGAGGATCTCTGGACCTTTAACCACGAGCGGGTGGCGCGCGCCGTGGCGGCGGTGCCGGTCCCGGTGATCTCCGCCGTCGGCCACGAGACCGACGTCACCTTGTGCGATCTCGTCGCCGATTTCCGCGCGGCCACGCCTTCGGCCGCGGCCGAGGCGGCGACCCCCGATGTGCTCGAGGTGCAAGGCGCGCTCGATCATTTGGGCGTGCGGCTCGCCCGCGGCCTGGCGGCGCGTTCGGGGCGCGTTGCCGAGCGCCTCGACCGCAGCTTCGACCGCCTCGCGGGGCTGATGACGCGGCGGCTCGAGCGACACCGGCACGAGCTCGCCACCCTGGCCGGCCAGCTCGACGCCCTGTCGCCCCTGCGGATCCTCGAGCGCGGCTACGCGCTGGCGCGCGATACCGACGGGCGCGTGCTCAAGCGCGTGGCCCAATTCCCGCCCGGGCTCGTGTTCCGGCTGCGGGTGACGGACGGTACCGTCGCCGCCCGCGCCGCGGAGGTGTGATGGCGCGCGCGCCCGAGCCGTTGAGCTTCGCCGCCCAGCTCGAGCGGCTCGAGGCAATCGTGCGACAGCTCGAGGGGCAGGACCTCGATCTCGACCACGCGCTGAAGCTGTTCGAGGAGGGGGTCGAGCGCCTGCGCGAAGCGCGCGACCGGCTCACCGCGGCCGAGGTCAAGGTCAAGCAGGTCCTCACCGACCAGGCGGGCAATCTCAAGGTTGAAGACCTCGACCGCTGACCGCGCCCTCGAGGCCTACCTCCGGGACGCACGCCTCCGGGTAGACGCGGTCCTCGAGGCGTGGGGCAAGCGCGCCGACCGCTGGTGGCGGGCGCCCTTGCCCGCCGCGATCCGCTACAGCCTGCTCTCGGCGGGCAAGCGGTTGCGCCCCACGCTCGTGTTCGCGGCAGCCGATGCGGCGGGAGGGGCAGGGGACGGGCCGCCGGACGCGGCGGGCGCGCCGGCCGCGCCGGCCGCGCCGGCCGACGGCCTCGCCGCGCTCGCCGCTGCCGTCGAGGTCGTGCATGCGTATTCGCTCGTGCACGATGATCTGCCCAGCATGGACAACGACGACCTGCGGCGTGGTCGTCCCACGACGCACCGTGCCTTTGACGTCGCGACCGCCACCGTGGCCGGCTACCAGATGGTCGCGCTCGGGGCGCGGGTGCTCGACGCGGGCTGCGTGGCGCTGGCGCTCGAGCCGGCGCGGCGGCGGGCGATCGCCCTCGAGTTGTTCCGCGCGGCGGGGGCGGGCGGCATGATTGGCGGGCAGGCGCTCGACCTGGAGGCCGAGGGGCGGCGCCTCCCCGTGGGCGAGCTCGCGGACGTGCACCGGCGCAAGACGGGCGCTCTCATCGCCGCGGCGTCGGTGATCGGCGGCCTCGCGGCCGGGGCTCCGACCGCAGCGTGCAAGGCGCTGCGCGGCTACGGCGCGGACGTCGGCCTCGCCTTCCAAATCTACGACGACGTGCTGGACGCCACCGCGACCTCCGCCCAGCTGGGCAAGACGGCCGGCAAGGACGCGGCGTTCGCCAAGTCGACCTTCGTCACGCTCCTCGGCGTAGGCGCCGCCCGGGCCGAGGCGGAGCGCCTCGCGGCGCGGGCCGTAGACCATCTGCGTCAGGCGGGGTTAGTTTCTGCTACGCTCGTCGCGCTGGCCCACTACATCGTCACCCGGCCCAACTGACATGGCCCTGCTGGAACGGATTCGCGGACCCGAGGACATCAAGGCGCTGCCGAAGGACCAGTTGCAGCCGCTGGCCGACGAGGTGCGCCGGCGGTTGATCGACGTGGTCTCGCAGACCGGGGGGCATATCGGCGCCGGGCTCGGCGTGGTCGAGCTCACGGTCGCGCTCGGCTACGCGTTCGACTCGCCGCGCGACAAGATCGTGTGGGATGTCGGGCACCAGGGCTATCCCTGGAAGATTCTCACCGGCCGCAACGAGCGGCTGCCGACCCTGCGCCAGGCGGGGGGGCTCTCCGGCTTCCTGCGACGCAGCGAGAGTCCGCACGATCAGTTCGGCGCCGGCCATGCGGGCACCGGGCTCTCGGCGGCGTTCGGGATGGCCGCGGCGCGCGACCTGATGGGGGAGCAATTCAAGGTGGTGGCCGTGGTGGGTGACGGTGCCCTCACCTGCGGGCTGCCGTACGAGGCGATGAACAACGCGGGCCCGTCGGGCCGCGACATCGTCATGGTGCTGAACGACAACGGCATGTCCATCGCCCCGAACGTCGGCGCCATCAATCGCTATCTGGGCTCCATCATCGCGAGTCCGATGACGGTGCGGATCCGCGAACGGGTGAAGGGGCTGATCGAGTCGGTGTCCCAGCTCATCGGCGGTCAGAAGCTCGTGGACTTCGCCAAGACCTTGGAGGAGAGCATCAAGAACCTGTGGTCTCCGGGGATGCTGTTCGAGGAGCTCGGGTTCCGCTACTTCGGGCCGATCGACGGGCACAACATCGCCCAGATGATCCAGACCTTCGAGATCGTGAAGACGCTCAAGGGGCCTCGCGTGGTCCACGTCATCACGGAGAAGGGCAAGGGATTCCCGCTCCCCGAGCCCGACACCGAGAAATACCACGCGCGCGCGCCCTACGACCCGATTACCGGCGAGTTGCGGCCTGTCCAGGCCGGCCCGCCGCAGTGGACCAAGGTGTTTGGCGAGGCGCTGACCCAGCTCGCGGGCGAGTATCCCAAGCTCGTGGCGATCACGGCCGCGATGCCGTCCGGGACGGGGACCAATCTGTTCCAGAAGAAGTGGCCCGATCGCTTTTTCGACGTCGGCATTGCGGAAGCGCACGCCACGACGTTCGCCGCCGGGCTCGCCACCCAGGGCATCCGGCCCGTCGTGGCCATCTACTCGACGTTTCTGCAGCGCGCCTACGACAGCATCATCCACGACGTGGCGATCCAGGAGCTCCCCGTGATCTTCTGTCTCGATCGCGCCGGCATGGTGGGCGAGGACGGCCAGACGCATATGGGGCTGTACGACATCGCCTACCTGCTCGCCGTCCCCAACATGACCGTGACCGCGCCCAAGGACGGTGCCGAGCTGATCGGGCTGTTGCGCTGCGCCCTGGAGCATACGCGCGGGCCATTCGCGATCCGCTACCCGCGCGACCGCGCCCCCGGCGCCGCCCCGCCCGCGGCCGAAGTCGCGCCGCTCCCCTACGGCACCTGGGAGGTGCTGCGCAAGGGGCGGGAGTGCGCTCTCCTCGCTGTCGGTGCGATGTGCCCGCCGGCCCTCGCCGCGGCCGAGCTCCTCGCCCGCGACGGGTTCGATGTCACGGTCGTGAACTGCCGCTTCCTGAAGCCAGTGGACCGCGAGCTCCTGGATGCGCTGTTGCGGGACCATCGCCTGCTCGTCACGATCGAGGACGGGACCGTGACCAACGGCTTCGGCGCCTCGCTCGCCGGGCTCGTCGAGACCGTGGCGCCGGAGGTCCGCATCGTGCCGCTCGGGGCGCCCGATCGTACCTACGAGCACGCCCCGCGCGCGCAGCAGCTGGCGGAGGTCGGGCTCACCGCCGGCGGCATTGCCACTCGGGTGCGCGCGCTGGCCGCGGAGGCATCGCTCACCCACCCATGAACGTCGGGGTGGTCGGCAACCCGAGCTACCGCGATCTGAAGAGCATCCTCGCCCACATTGCGGAGGTCGCGCCGCGGCTGGGCCTCAGCCTCTTTACCGAGGCGCCCATCGCCCCCTTGTGGCCCCAGCCCGGGCCCGCGCCGCTCGGGGCGGGGCCGCCGCTCGATTGCCTGATCACGCTGGGCGGTGATGGCACGTTGCTCCGGGGCGCCCGTATCCTGAACGGCGCCCGCACGCCGATCCTCGGTGTCAACCTCGGCCGGGTCGGGTTCCTCACCACCGCCAACGCGCAGACGCTCGATTGGGCGCTCGACGTCCTGGTGCGCGGGGCGTATGTGACGGAGTCCCGGCTCGCGCTCGCGCCCCGCATCGAGGACCGGCACGGCAAGACGCGCGCCGAGCCTGGGGTGTTGAACGACGTCGTGGTGCACAAGGGTGGTGTGGCGCGCGTGATCCGATTGCGCGTCTCGGTGGACGGCGACGAGGTCGGCCAGTACTCGGCGGACGGCATCGTGGTGGCAACGCCCACCGGGTCGACCGCCTACGCGCTCTCGGCCGGGGGGCCGATCATGGTCCCCAGCGTCGACGCGATCGTCGTCGCCGCCATTTGCCCCCACACGCTGGCGGTGCGGCCGCTGGTCGTGCCGTCGCAGGCGACCGTGACCGTGGAGCCCATACCGCCGTGGACGGACGACGTGCTCGTCTCGTTCGACGGTCAGGTCGGCACGACGATGCACGCGGGCGAGCGGCTCATCGTCAAGCGCGCCGCGCAGCCCGTCCTGCTCGTGCGGCTCGGCCCCGAGGGCTTCTTCGCGCGCATGCGCACGAAGCTCCAGTGGGGCGACCTCTCCGACCGCGAGCGCACGTAGGGTGGGAGTGGGAGGAGGGATCCCAGCGATCGGCCGGCGCTGGCGTCGCGGCCGCAATCCTACGTTAGCAGGCGCCAACACATGGCCCTGATCCATCAGAACCTTTCCGTCGCCGTGGGCGCCGCGAAGGACCAGGCCCGGGCGTTGCTCCGCGAGTTCGAGCGCCGCGGCGATCCCCTCACGGGCCGGTCCAGCGCCGTGTATCTGGCGCTCGTCGTGATTCACGAGCGCCTGTTGGCCGCGGACCCACCTCCGGTGGCGCACTTCATCCCTGACCTCGAGCACCTCAGTCGCACGTGCAGCGCGAGGCTGGCGTCGGTGCGACCACTGATCGAGGCCGCGCTCGACGTGGCGCGAGCCGGGCCCGACCAGACCTGAGCGCGCCGCACGCGGCCGCGCGGCGTCGAGCCCGGCCTTCGCAGGCGGCGCCGTTGACCGGCCAACCGGCGCACGCCATCTTCGACTGCGATGAGCGTGTGGACCAGCACGACCGGCGCGTCGCGCATGCGGGCGTCTGAGACCGTGCGAGCGCGCGCGGACCGCGAGCGCCCAGCGTGCTGACGGAGTTGCGGGTCCGCGACCTAGCCGTCATCGCCGACGTCACGCTGCCGCTCGCGACCGGCCTGAACGTCCTCACCGGCGAGACCGGCGCCGGGAAATCGATGCTCGTAGACGCCCTGGCCCTGCTGCTCGGAGAGCGCGCCGCCGGGGCAGTCGTGCGTCCGGGAGCTGAGAAGACGGTCGTCGAGGGCGCGTTCGAACTCGCCCCGGTCACCCTCGAACGGCTACGGGCCTCCCTGACCGCGCTCGGCGTCGAGGCGGGTGATGGCGTCGTGGTCATCAAGCGCGAGGTGTATGCCGAGGGGCGCTCCCGCGCCTGGGTCAACGGCAGCCCGACCACCGTCGGCGTGCTGGCGCAGCTCGGCAGCCTCCTCGTGGACCTGCACGGCCAGCACGAGACGCAGTCCCTGCTTCAGCCCGATACCCAACGCGACATCCTCGACGCCTACGCCGATGCGCAGCTCGAGCGCACAGCGGTGCGGGACGCTCACGACCGACTCCGCGAGCTCGAGCGTCGGGAAGGGGAGCTCACGGCGGCGCGCGAGGCGGTGCGCAAGAAGGCCGACTACCTGCGCCACGTCGTGGACGAAATCACGCGGGTCGCCCCGCGCGCCGGGGAGACCGAGGCCTTGGCGACCGAGGCCAAGCGCCTCGCCCATGCCGACGAGCTCGGCCGGCTGGCCCGCGAGCTCGAGCAGGCGCTCGCCGGCACCGGCCTCGCCCGCGTCGCCAAGCTGCTCGCCGGCCTGCTCCGGCTCGATCCCACCGTCGCCCCCTGGCAGGAGCAGCTGGACGGCGCGCTCGCGAACCTCGAGGAGTTGGGGCGGGCGGCGCGCGACTACGCCGGCACCCTGGACAACGATCCCGACCGGCTCGCGGGCCTGGAGCAGCGACGCGACCTCTTGTACCGGCTCACGCAGAAATACGGCCCCGCCGTCCCCGACGTCCTCGCCACGCGCGACCACGCGTCCCACGAGCTCGAACTCCTCGACACCGCCGAGTGGGACCTAGGCCAGCTCGCTGAGCGGCGCGCCACCGCGGCGGCCGACTTCGCGCGCGCCTGCGCCGCGCTCGGGGCGCGGCGCACGGAAGGCGCGCGGCGGCTCGGGGCGGCCGTGAACGACCTGCTCCCGGCGCTCGGGCTAGCGGGCGGCCGGTTTGAGGCGGCCCTATCCCCGCTCGCCACCCCGCGCGCGGATGGGGCGGAGCGGGTGGTGTTCCAGGTGCAGCTGAACGTCGGCCTCGAGCCGCGTGCGCTCGCCAAGGTAGCGTCGGGGGGGGAGCTGTCGCGTCTGATGCTGGCACTCAAGGTCGTGCTGGCCGCGCACGACGCCGTGCCGACGCTGGTGTTCGACGAGGTGGATCAGGGCATCGGGGGAGAGGTGGGGGGACGCGTCGGCGAGGCGCTCGCGCGCGTGGCCGCCGGGGGTGCCGGGGCCGCCCGCGCCACCGAGCGGCGCCAGGCGCTCGTCATCACCCATCTCCCCCAGATCGCCGCCTACGCCGAGCACCACCTGGTCGTCGCCAAGGGCGCGCGCGGCGGGATCGCGACGAGCGACGTGCAGGTCGTGGCGGGCGAGGCGCGCACCCGTGAGCTCGCCCGTATGCTGGGGGATCCCGACATGCGGACCGCGCTCGGCCACGCGGCCGAGCTGCTCAAAAGAGCCGCCGCACCAACCGCAGCACCAGCCGGTACACCGTCGCGCCCGGGACCCGCCCCGCGCCGCTGACCGTCTGCTCGACTGAGAAGCCCCCTTCCAGGGTGGGGCCGTGGTAGGTCGCCGCGAACCCCAGCCGCACCCGGCGCTGGGACGTTCCCTGGTCGAGCACGCTGGCTGCGGTCGGGGCCCCGAGCCGGGTCGCGAGCGCGACCGAGTCCTGCGGGGACAGGAACGCGTAGTGGTCGGATGCCTTGGTCCAGTAGCCCGCCGTGAACCCCGCGGCGAACTCCGGGGCGAGCTGGATGAGCGGCGCGATATCCACACCCAGGTAGTCGCCCGGCTCCCAGCGGAGCGTCGACGTCGCGGCCGCCGGAACGAGAAACGCGTCGGGTGGGGCCACGCGGCGTACCCGCGTGCCCGCGCGCGCGTGCCCGGCGCGGATCGCCACGTTCAACCACGCCGGGCCCGCGAGCACCTCTTGCGTGAGCTGTCCCTCCAGATCGAAGCGATGCTCGCCGGTCCCCTGGCGCAGCAGGTCGGAGTCCGAATCCGGGGCGCTCGTCGGCAGCCGCACGAGCGCCGCGAACGCCGCCCGGTAGTGCGGCCCCGCCATGAAGCGGTATTTGGCCGCGAGCTCCATGTCGCCGAGGCCGTAGCGGTAGTCGTCGCGGAACGGCAGGTGCGCGTACCCGAAGCCGATCGCGCTGTCCACGATCGCCGCGGCGACGAGATCGCCCGTCAGGCTGTCCGTGGGCAGGAGAAAGGGGCCGGAGAACCCTCCCACCCCGAACGGGGCCGACGCCATGTCCCGCCCGATCCGGGCCACCGTAGTGTCGATCGCCCGGCCAGCGACGGTGCTGTCGAGCGGCAGGAACGGTGAGCCCGGCGAACCCGGCGGTCCCATCCCATAGGCCATATCGTGCAGCGCGGTGAACACGCTGTGCCAGTAGGCCGAGCTGTCGCGCGCCGCGCACGGGGCATTACCCGCGCAGCCGTATTGCCCAGCACTGATGTTCTGATCGAGTTGTTGCAAGCTCCCCCGGAACTGCGTGAAGAACGTCGCGTAGGCCGCGTCTGCCCCCTTGAGCCGCGGATTCAGACCAAGGTTCTGGCCCACGCGCGAGAGTTGGAACGCGGTGCGGGTCGTCACCCGGACGATCGGCACCATCAGGCTAAGGGAGAGGCGTTGGGCGAGTCCCACCTCCGCCTTGACGGGGTAGGTGCGGCGCTCCTGGTACGCGCTCAAGAGCCCCGCCCCGAGGTTGGCGACGAACCCTCCCAGCCCGCTCACGAGCCGCACGTTCTGCTCGAGGCGGGCGACCACAGGCAGGGAGCGTGCCCCGATCGTGTCTCCCGAGAGCGGGGCGCCGAGCCGCACCCGGCCGTGGTCGGTGAACTCGTCGTTCCACGTCATGATGCGGGGATCGAACGTGACGCGCAGCACGCCGCGGGCCGGGACATCGGTCCGCTCGACCGCCTGCGCCGCCAGCCGGCCGCCACCATTGAGGGTGGCGCCGGCGAGCAGGAGGCTCAGCACACGGGTGGTTCGCATTAGCAAAACGGCATCCACCGACCGGCGGATGCCGTCTTCGCTACCCCCGGGGGGGCGCGGAGTTCGCCCTCAGGGAATCGCCGGGATGCCCGAGTTGTAGAAGGCGTTGATCGCCTGCTGCAGCGTCTGGGCGATGAGTTTCTGGGTCGCCGTGCTGGGGTGGATCCCGTCGCGACTCAGCGCGCTGCCAAACGGCGCCGGCACGGCGTTGGGATCGGGCGGGAACGCCGGGAACGCCCGAATCGCGCCCGGGACTCCGGCCAGCTGCTTCAGGAGCGCGTTGGGATCCAAGTACAGCCACTTCCGTTTAGCGGCCGCCGCCTGGATCGTCGAGTCGTACTTGACCACCGTGACGATCATGTTGACGGCGTTCGCAACGGAAATGACCTGCGGCACCGAGCAATCCAGCGTGTCTGGAACGCCGGCCGCCGCCTTCGCCACGAGCGGCGCGCCGTAGTGGAACGGCACGCCCACGAACGCCGTGTCCCCGGTCGGCAGGGGCTGGAACGCGAGGCAGTTCGCCAACACCGTCATCGTCGGAATCCGGGCCTGCGCGGCGAAGTACACCCGGCCCTGCGACACGTAGGGCGCGGCGGTGACCTGGACGACGCCCAGGAGCACGCCGCCCTGCACCGTGCCGAACGAGTCGATCGAGTCCATCAGGGCGTTGAAGCGCCGCGCGAACGAGTCGGGCGGCGTGATGTCCGCGGGGTTGCCCCCAATCGCCGGATCGAGGATAGCCCCGAGCACGTCGTTGTTCCCGATCCACACCGTCACGAACGTTGGCCGCACCTCGCGCGCCCGTTGCAGCTCGGTGCGTCCGCCCAGCAGGAACAGCTTGTAGGCATCGGAGGCCGTGGGCGGGCGCGGCGGGGGCGGAGTGTAGTTCGTGTTGAGGAGCGCCAGGACGTCCGCCCCGGGGAACGCGACGTTGTTGAGGTAGGGCGGCACGACGGCGCTGCGTAATGCGCACGCCGGGCCGGCCACGCGGGTCGGCGGATTCGCGAATATGAAGGTGATCGGTGGCGGGCACCCGGGGTTGTTGAGGCTCGGATAGAAGAAGGGCGTGCCCATGGCCTTGGCGAGCAGCACCGGGTAGCCGAGCCGCTGCAGCGAATCGCTCAACCCTCCCGACTGAAAGCCCGCGGTGATGCTATTGCCGAACGAGACGTAGCGGGCGAACATCGCGCCCCCCGCATAGGCGGGCGGCTGCGGTGTGAACAGGTCGCCCTGATTGCACCCCGCCGCGACGAGCGCCACACTGAGAGCGGCGAGCAAGGACACACGGCGAAACGTCATTGTTCGGGCTCCGTTAGAACGAGTAGGCGAGCGACGCCCCGAAGAGGTGCGCCGAGAACGAGTACAGCCCGTTATTGAGCAGGAGGAGCTGCGCCGCGGTCGCCCCGCTCACCTCTCGAGTGCGCCCGCGCCGGTCGTTCTGCTTGATGAATTGGTAGGCGAAGTCCACCGTCCACCGCGGCGCGAGCGCGACGCCCGCGCCGGCGGTGATTTCGTTGCGCGGGCCTTCGGGGAGGAGCGGCGTGACGGTCGACGCGGGGGCGGCGGCGGTGTTATAGAGGTAGCCGCCGCGCAGCGTCAGCTTCGCATCCTTCACCCATTCGGCGCCGAACCGGAAGTCGCTGCTGTTGTTGTACGACGTGTTCAGGACGAGGGACAGAGCCGGATTGCTGAACGTGATCGGCAGCTGCGCGAACCGCTTGCCCCAGCGCGTGAACTGATAGTCCCCGGAGAGCGTGAGGTCGCCCCGCACCTTGTAGGACACGCCGAACACCACTTGCTCGGGGTTCGTGATGCTGGTCGTCACGGTCTGCGTCGTCAGCACGTTGGTGAACACGCTGAGCGGTGGCGATGCCAGCAGGGCGTCGACCGACGTGCCGGCGGGGATGGTGAACGCCCCGACCGTCACGGTGACCGGGACGAATACGCCGGTCGGCACTTGAGTGAAGGTCGCGGTACCCGTGTAGTCGATCTTCGCATGCATCAGGTAGCGGCCCCCGATCGAGAGACGGTCGTTCAGTTTGACGATGACCCCGAAGTGGGCGCCAGTGACCTGCGTTTGGCTGGCCTCGAGGTGGCTGCTCGCGAAGTCGGTGCCGGGAGCGATCCCGAACTGGGCGAAGGTGGTCCCGGGCGGCAGACCCGGGATGGGAATCACTTGCTGGGACAGATCGAGCCGCTGATTCAGCTCGACGTGCCCGTACACGATGTCGAGACCCGCGCCGAGCGACACCTTAGGCGTCAGTTGATAGGCCACGGTCGGCTGGATGTAGAGGTTGCGGATGATGTTGTCGAAGCCCGAGAACCGGCCGTCAAAGCTCAGGGGCCAGCGCGTTTCCAGGCCGTACGGCGCGAACAAGCCGATCCCGATGCCCAGCTTGGGCGTCGCCCCGTAGGCGACATAGAGGTGTGGGACCGGGATCCAGGGGTTGTTGAGATCGCTCTTGCCGAGCGTCGAGTCCGCGGTGTAGGTGCCGACCGCCTTGATCAGCGTGCCGCCGGCGCTGATATGCCACCCGGTGAGACCCGCTAAACCGGCGGGATTGAAGAAGATGGCGGAGCCGTCCGGGCACGGCGTAGCGACGCCGGTGCCGGCTCGGGCCATGCCGCAGCTCCCCAGCTCGTAGATGCCGAAGCCTTGCGCCCTGAGCCCGGCTGGCACGCCGGCCAGGACACACAGCACGAACAGGGTGGACCGCCGCATACGGTTGGTCTCCGGAGGCCAGAGGGGGAGATGGTGAACTCGGCTGGCCAACGCTAGCATTGGCCCCAACCCTTGTCAAACCCATGCGTGACAACGTGTCAGCGCTGTTCCGGACAACGTTCGGCGTCGCCCCCGAGGCCGCAGCCTCGGCGCCCGGCCGGGTCAACTTGCTGGGCGAACATACCGACTACAACGGCGGCCCGGTGCTCCCGGTGGCGATTGCCGAGCGCACCGTGGTCGCGGTGGGGCGTGCCGAGCCAGGCGTCCTGGAGGTGATCTCGGCGCTCGATGGCCAGGTCGCGCGCATCGACTACCGAGCGGGACGGGTCGCGGGGTGGGCGGCGTACGTCGCGGGGGTGATGCACGAGCTCGTCGCGGCCGGGGCGGCGCCCGCCGGCGCCGGCGCGCGGGTCGCAGTCGCGAGCGACGTGCCGGTAGGGGCGGGGCTCGCGTCTTCTGCGGCGCTCACCGTCGCTCTCGCCAAGGCGTTGAGCCTGCTCGCGCGCGCGCGGCTCACGCCGCGCCAAATCGCGGGCGTCGCATTCCGCGCCGAGTATCATCACGTCGGCGTGCGCTGCGGCATCATGGATCAGATGAGCGCGGCGCTCGCCAAACCCGGCCACGCGCTGCTCCTCGACTGTGCCTCGCTCGCCACACGCCACATTCCCCTGCGGGCGCGGTTCCTGCTCGTGGACACCGGTGCCCGGCGGGCGCTCGCGGCCGGAGCGCTCAATGCGCGCCGCGCCGAGTGCGAGCGCGCAGTAGCGCAGCTCCAGCTCGAGCTGCCGGAGTTGCGCTGGCTGGCGAGCTGGCCCGCCGCCTGGCTCCCGCGTCTCAAGCGGGCGCTTCCCGAGCCGCTGCGCTCCCGTGCCCTGCACGTCGTGGGCGAGACCGCGCGCACACGCTTCGGCGCGCAGCTGCTCCTGCGCGGCCAGGTCAAGCGCTTCGGGCGGCTGCTGTACGAGTCGCACGAGTCCTGCCGGCGACTATATGAGTGCAGCACGCCCGAGCTCGACCTCATCGTGGCGAGCGCTGAGCGGGCTGGCGCACTCGGTGCGCGACTCACCGGCGCGGGGTGGGGCGGCGCGGCCCTCGTGCTGCTCGGCAAAGGGAAGGGCGCGAGGGGCGCCAGCGAGGGACGTGTGATCCGCGCGATCGCGCGCGCGTTCCAAGCCGCCTACGGGCGCGAGCCGGCGATCAGTGTGGTGAGTCCTTCAGGCGGCGTGCGTCGCGAGGCGATGACGCGGTGACGTGGACGCGCGACGGCGGGAGGTCGTAAGTTGAGAGAGGGCGAGCGGGCCGGGGTGGCGAAAGTGGTAGACGCACGGGACTTAAAACCCCCTCGGTTTCATTGGTACGCCTGGAACAACTCACGGGTTGTGGCATTTTTGTGGCATTGAGTTGTCGTTTGCCGGGGTGGCGAAAGTGGTAGACGCACTGGACTTAGAATCCGCTGTACTTCCTTTGTACCCCTGGAACATCTCACGGGTTGTGGCATTTTTGCGGCACGCTCGACCGAGCGGGACCGGGAGCGTCGCGCGATCAGCTCGGAAGGAGGGGGAACCCCATGCGTCGTCGCCAGTGGCAGATCGTAATGTGGGTGAGCCCTTCGAGAGTCGCATTGCTCAGTTGTGCTGTTCTTCTCTTCGTCGTGACTCGAGCCCCCGCCCAAGGACACTGGGCACCACCGCCCATTCCCGGTCAGGGTGTGGAGTTTCCCTTTCGCCAGACTGACACCGTAGTGGGGGTGAAGAGTCTTCAAGTCGGCTCTGCCCGCATCGTCTTGATCTACACCCCCCTCGACTCTGTACGGCGATGGTTGCGGACCGGGCCCATCAGTCGGGCTGGCGAGGGGCATTCGTTCTTGCAGTGGTTGTGCTTGAGCGGCGGGAACGGCCCCGATCGGTGGGTCCTGTGGGTCGAAGCGAGCGAAATGGGCGCCCCGGGAGTCGACGCATTCCACCTCGTTTCGGCGCCGGCGCGCGCGCACGTCGACCGCCGCTGCCGACGCCTTCCACCAACAACGACCGTGCAGATCTCGAAGCGGCTGGCGCTTGGGATGTCGGACAGCGCGGCGAGAAGCGTGCTCGGGCCACCGTCAGCGGTCGTGGCCGATACGCTGATCTACGAGCATGTCGGCGAGGAGGCGAACAGGGTGGTTCTGGTGTTGGAGCGGGGACGGGTAGTGCAGATCGCCGTGCGGATCGGCCCGGTGTAGGGCGGTCAGGCGAGTCGCAGCGACGCTTTTTCCACGTTGACGGGGGCCGAGCGACGCACACCTCTGGCGGCTTTCATGGACCGAAGGGGCCGGCACTGTAGGTTATGACCGGCCGATGTTGCATTGGCTCGGGTGGTGAAATCGGTAGACACATGGGCCTTAAAAGCCCATGGGAGGCAACTCCCGTGCAGGTTCGAGTCCTGCCCCGAGCACTCCAGTTAGACAGGGCGCCGGCCCCCTTGCTAAGGCAGGGCCAGTCTTGGTATAACTGCCGATACCATAAGACGACCGACTAGCAGACGCGCGGAGGGGGACGCAGCCGAAGCCCTTCGAACCGCGGTCGGTGCTAGACAATTCACGAGGAGACAGCGCGGCCACGGTGGCCGCGGGGTCTCCTCTTTCTTGTCTACCGACTGGGGGAGAGGAAGCGGTTCGTCCGATGAACCGACAATTCGCGCAAGAGCTGGACGCCCTTCTGGCGTCCATGAGCGCGTTCGCGGAGCGGTGGCGGTCGATCGTAACGGAGGAGCAGGAGCCGTCGCGGTCCCGGCATGTGGATCGGCGGCGACCGCGTCCCGGGCTGCCCGACGGCGTAACGCTCCGCCGTGAGTACGAAGAAGGCGCGAGTGTTCGAGAGCTGAGGGAGAAGTACGGCGTCCCGGTACACACAGCCCTGCGAGACGCGGGAACGACGTTCCGGGGCCCCGGCCGTCAGCGTCGCCGCGCGCCCGAACAACTCCCGGTCAGCGCGCCGCCCGCGCCACCACAGGAGCGACGGCAGCCACCCCTGAGCTTTGGGCCGATCACGCGCGGCGTCGTCTTTTATCTCGACACGACGAAACTAAATCACGGGCACGTCAGGGCCGTCGAACGGCCCGATCTATAGCCAGGACGTGCCCCCGTGTGGACCGGCGTGCCCTGGTTGCCCCGACTTAAAATCCCGTGGGAGGCAACTCCCGTGCAGGTTCGAGTCCTGCCCTCGGCATTGACCGGCAACGAAGCCTGTGCGCGATGTGGTCGGACTGACGCCCGACTCACACTGACCAGTCGGGGGCAACGGGGAACGGGGGGAACCACCGTCGCGACTGGCGCGCGGAAGCGCCCGCCGTTACGCTTGTCCGCGCACGGGGGCGACGATGGTGCCGGTCACGGGATGAGCTGAAAATCCGCGTGTCGGCAGTTCGATTCTGCCCCTGGCCATAGTGAACGACATTGCGACGACAGGTGGGACGGAAGAGGGAGGCGCGCATGCTCGACAGTGTATTCGCACCGTACGCCAGCGTCGGCGAGCTGATCCTGCGACTGGCGCTCGGGATCACATTCTTGGCCCATGGCCGGGGCAAGCTGAAGAGTCCGGCCGCATTTGCGGGGTTCCTCAGGCAGCTCCGCGTGCCAGCCCCACTGTTCTCTGCGTGGCTGGTCGCGCTACTGGAGACGGTCGGGGCGGTGCTGCTAATCTTGGGTGTCGCCACGCGCCTGATCGCGCTTGGACTGGCGATCGATATGGTGGTAGCGCTCGCGAGGGTGCGAATCGGGAAGGCTCGGTTCACGTCCGGGCCGCAGGAGGCCGGATGGGAGGTCGAGTTCTTACTTCTCGCGGTCTCGCTCGCCCTCGTCTTCACCGGCGCCGGTCGTCTTGGGCTGGACCGCTACCTCGGAATCTGAGGTCGAGTGTTTCTGCCCCTGGCCGTTGTCGCGTGCGCCCGCCTAGCCAAAGTCCAGCAGCACCTTTAGCACCCCGGGTCGCTGCGCGTGCTCGAACGCCGTGACCGCCTGGGCGAGCGGGTAGCGCGCGTGGATCAACGGTTCGACCGCCACCCGTCCTTCCGCGAGTACGGACGAGGGCGCCGAACAGGATTGGCAGCGCGGGATCGGAGGAAACGATGGGGGGCTTTCTGGAAATGGCCGTGGGCGTGGGAGTGGTCTGCGTCGCATGTATCCTGGCGATTCCCCTGGCGATCCGGCTCGCTCCCAAATGGTCACGGGGGGGTAAGGAGCGTCTCGCGGACGAAGCGGGGCGCCTGGAGGAGCTCGAGCGGCGAGTCGGCGAGCTGGAAGCGAGGCAGCAGCGTGTGGCGGAGCTCGAGGAGCGTCTCGATTTTGCGGAGCGGCTCCTGGCCCAGCGCCGGGATGCGCCGCGCGTGGGTCCGGCCAAGAGCTGAGCCAACGATGTGCCGCGGCGGAACGTGGTCGCGACGGAGCACCGAGATCAGTTCACGAAGGGATAGATCTCATCCGCGATCCAGTAGTTAGCAAACACGACGGCGAAGAGAGTTCCTGCGAGCCAAAGGGCCCACCGCCGACCGCGCCAAGCGGCCCGCGCGCCCGATTGTTGGAGTGGGATGTCGACCAGGTAGGCCGCGCTGTAGCACAGGTTGGCCAGCAGGGCGAGCACCACAACCTTCAGCAGCGACGCCACGCTCAGGGCTGGCCGGAAGTGGGGCCACGTTGCCACCACCCAGGCGACCGCGATGCCGAGGAGGATCAGGTTATACCAGATCCGTCGCACCTCCCAGTACCGGACAGCGTCGCGGAACACCTCGCCCGAGTCCGTGGCAGTGGGCCTCAGTGAGGAGCCGCCAGGTGGTGGAGTAACAGTCACGCGAAGTCCTTGGGTCAGGGTGGTCTGTATTTGGCATCTAAAAGTACTTTGTGCAGTCAAGTAAGCAAGGCCCCAGCGACCCGACTCGTTGGATCGCGCCAGGAGGCGGTTACCCATCATGACCCGGTTCCACGTGGCGTTTGCCGCGCTCGTCCTGGTTCAAGCCGCCCACTCAGTGGAGGAGTACGTCGGCCGGCTGTGGGAATCGTTCCCACCTGCCCGATTCCTCACCGGGTTGGTATCGCAAGACCACGAGCGGGGGTTCGTGATCCTCAACGTGGCGCTCGTCGGATTTGGGCTCTGGTGCTTCCTGTGGCCGGTGCGTCGCGGATGGCCGTCCGCCGTGACCCTCGCGTGGGCCTGGGTGGCGGTGGAAGTCATCAACGGAATCGGCCACCCCCTGTGGACGCTGCGCCAAGGCCGCTACACCCCGGCGGTGGCCACCGCTCCCGTGCTGCTGGTGTTGGCGGTCTATCTGGCGCGCCAGCTACGGCGTGTGGGACCGCCCGCGTCGGCAGCTGCGTCACGCGGCCGAACGGGGTAGGTGGGACGCGCCGATGTCGCCGCGCGGGTCCCAGCCCCGCATGCGAGCGAGGAAGTAGGCGGCGCAGATCCAGAGCAATGTGACCGTGAGCCAGGCAACGAGGGAAGCGTTGAGCCCAAGCGGGTTCGTAGCGCCCGGCACCGCCGACGGGACGATGTCTTTGGAATTGTTCACCGCCGCGTGCATCAGCATGACGAGCAGCAGACTCCCGTTGGTGTGGGCATAGAGCCATGCCATGGCGACGGACAGCGCGGTCACTTGCAGCACGAAGACGAAGAATGACTGTCCGTACGTGTCGGAGTCGGGAATGAAGAACTGCGGCAGGTGCCAGCAGGCCCAGATGACCCCGAGCAGGATGCTCGCGCGCGCGAGGCCGAAACGCCGCGTCAGGCGGGGAAGCACGTACCCGCGCCAGCCGATCTCCTCTCCTGCCTGGACCGGGGTCGACACGACGATTGCGCCCACGATGAGGTACCAGGGCTCATGGCCAAACGGCGGCCACACACCGGTGGCGACGCGATGGACCAGCGCGACGGTGAGCTTGATGGCGGCGATATAGCCGGCGGCGAACAGGTACCAATGTGCAGCCACACGCCACCGGAGTATGCGACCCAGCAGGGCGCGCACTCCTTGGCCACCCTCGGCCCGCGCTGTAAGCGAGAGCGCGACTAGGCCCGGAGCGAACACTCCCAGGAGCACCACGAGAGCACCGACTGGCGTGCGCGTGGACACGACCAGCGTGGCGAGTGAGATGAAGCACGTCCACGTCACGGCGTAGGTCAGCACGAAGAACGTGCGGAGCGATCCCCCCGGAATCCGACTCATCGGTCCAGGTTACGCAGAGCTGGCACGATCGGTTTCCTCCCATGCGGTGATCCCTGAGGCCTGCCGAGCCGGCGCGCATCGTTGCCTCGCCGGCAAATCGCTTTGGCCGCTCCCCTGCGGGCATGAAATCCATCGCCCAGACCTCGTTCGGCCGGGGGCCCCGCGGCACCGCACTCCGTCGGCGCCGCGGCCGCTTGCGCCGCAACTGCAGCTCTTCCGCACAGTACAGCCGGTAGATCCGCTTGGGATTCACGGCCCAGCCCTCGCGGCGCAGCACCGTGTGGAGCCGGCGGTAGCCGTAGCTCACGCGGACCGCGGCGAGCTCCCGGGTCACAATTTTTTTCGCAGGGACTCCTGCAGGATCTGCTTGTCCAGCGTGAGATCGGCGACCACGCCCTTCAAGCGGCGATTCTCATCCCGCAGCTGGCGCAGCTCCCGGAGCTCGCTCACGCCCAGGTCGCCAAACTTCCGCTTCCAGCGGTAGAACGTGGCCTCCGCGATCTCGAGCTTCCGGCAGATATCCCCTACCGGCGCCCCCGCGTCGAACTGCCGTAAGGCGAGGGCGATCTGCTCCACACTGAACCGACTCGTCCGCATCGGACTGTGCCTTCCCGGCTCCGTCCGGGAGCCATCGGCCCAGCCCGCAACCTACCGCTTTCTGTGAGTCCTCAGTGGTCCTACTATCAGGGAGCCCCGCCCTCGCAACGAACGCAACGGTGCGATTTGTCAGTTTGGAGGGTGGGTGTTGGGCTCTGGAAACGGCGGCGGGCACATACGAACCAACCTCTTTACCCGCGCCCTTCCGTACCGATGGGCTACCGGTGTACGTGGTGGCGCGCGGCGCGCCTCTACTCAGCGTCTGTCAGATCGGTCCTCTCGTTACACTCGATACCATCCGAACTCGATAGGATGAATGGACCGCCTAAGTCACGCCTCGATCGTGAACCTGCTATGCGGTGCGAGGCCGCGGTGTCGCGCGTCGAGGAGCTCTCGGAACTCATGCGCGCTGAGCTCACCGGCGAGGGCGGCTGATCGCGTGGCAGTTTCGTGGCACGCCTACGGGATCGAACGGGCAGGGCCCTCGACCTGACCGGTCGATAGCCGGGATGAGCCCTGATGTCGGCCGCAAACTCTGGATCATGTAGTTTGCCCGCCATGTTTATTTCGAACAGCGCGCGTGTGACCCGATGGCCTTCTCTCTTCATGTATTCGGAGAACGTCTCAACGATGCGGGAAGGATTCACCGCTGGGTTCCCCAGGGCAGTCGCCAGATCGAACAGGTCGCGTCCCTGCTTGCGCTGATACAGCGCCCGCAGCTTGGTCCCCAGAAGTTCGTCGAGTTCGTAGCTGTTGACCTGGCAGCATCCCTCGAACCAGCGCGACGAAACGCAGAAGGGAACCTGCTTGAAACCGTAGACGGAAAAATGCTCCCGCGAATTAATCTCGACCTTCAGCCGCAGCGGGATCGGTGGCGCGTCCTCAGAGTAGAACCGGTAGACGAAGGTGACGCGCCCCTCCGTCTGTTTCCACTGCGGTTTGCCGAGCCAGGGGTCGAGAACTGCGCGCAGCGCTTCCATCCCCGGCTCCGCGTCACGCACCAGACGGTGCGCAACTGGGTCGCGACGGGGAAGCCCAGGGGGAGACGGCTCGAGTCGTTCGGGTTCCACATGGTGGACGCGGCGAGCGTGGACCGCAGGGCGAGGGAACGGGCGTCGCGCCATCCCGCCCGCCGACGCGCTCGACGCGATCGCCGTGGAGGCGGTCCCGGCGCCGATACTCCGGCTCACGGCGCGGCTCGTCGCCGCGCCGCGGCCGGCGCCCGAGCCGCCGGACGAGCTGCTGACGCCGGCCGAGGTCGCGCGGATGGTGAAGGCCGACGTGCGGTGGCTCGAATCGAGACGTTAGGCCCTTGCACGTCCGTTGCAATCGGGCGGGCGCGCGGACGAATTGCGCAAAGTCTATGACCGAGCAGACGGAACTGAGGCCGCGTTCAGCATCTACACGTCCGACCTCTTCGCGACCCCGCACGACGAAGCCAATCGCGGCGCGCACCCACACGAGCGGCGCCCTCCCCTTGGTCGGGATGGCGTGTCGCGGTGCCAAGGAGGTGATGGACCGCATTCCCAAGGGGCTGCGCCTCCATTTCTATGGTCAGGGGAAAGGTCACGGCGGCCAGCATCTTGCGGGCCGCTGCGTTCCAAGACATGTTCGTGCCCCTTCGATCGATCGGGCGTGCGCAAGCGCTGAGCGGATGTCACCGAGTTATTGACGCAATGGTCTGTCCTGCCGCCCTCCGACCTACCCGTATCGCCTGCGCGAGCCTGATCTTGGCCGCCCGTGCGCTCGCGCAAGGGACCGACCGGCCCTCCTCCCTTCGCGGCATTGTCTACGACAGCCTGATTAGCTCAGCTCCGTTGGCCGGCGCCGAGGTCTGGGTCGAGGGCACGAGTCGCACCGCACGCACCGATGCGGACGGCCGTTTCGAGTTGCCCGTCGTGCCGCCTGGCCGCTACCGGCTGACGTTTTATCACGCCATCCTCGACTCGACCGGCTTGTCCACTGCGCCTGCGGTCGTAGACGTCACGACGGGCCCCCCCGCCGACATCGTCCTCGTGACACCCGGCCCCGCCGCGGCGCACCGCAGCCTGTGTCCGCACGATCCCGGGTATGCGACGGGCGCCATCATCGCGCTAGTGCGTGACGCCACCGATGGGACGGTCCTCGGAGACATTCCCGTCACCGCCGCGTGGACCGTCTACGCGGTCGGGCAAGCGGCGGTCCGCGGGACGCGACGGGCCGCGTCCGGGCGGTCCGATGCTTCCGGCCGCGTGTTGCTCTGTAATGTGCCCACCGACGTGGAGGTGGTACTCGAGGGCCGCGTCGGCGCGGGGCCACCCGGGATGGTGCTGGTCGATCTGGCCCGGCGACCGTTTCGCCACACCTACCTGAGCCTGGCGGCCGGCCCCACCAGCGGCGGGTTGCAGGGCGTCGTGCGCAACCGCAATGGCGCCGGGGTCCCGGGAGCCACCGTGGTGGCGATCGGGACGAACAGCCACGCTGTGACAGACGACTTCGGGGAGTTCACGCTCCGCGACCTCGCGGCCGGGTCGCGTATTATTGAAGCCCGCGCCATCGGCTATCCCCCGGCGCGCGCTCAGGCCACAATCCGGCCCGGGCTGACGGAACGTATGGAGCTGGCGGTGGCCGACTCAATCCCCGTGCTCGACCCGGTCACTGTGGTCGCGCGATACGAGCCGTACTTGGCGCGGGTCGGCTTCGCTATGCGCCGCCACACGGCGATCGGACACTTCATCGACACTACCGATATCCAGAGAACCGGGGCTATTCAGTTCGAGGAGGTGCTCCGCATGGTCCCCGGCGTGCGGCTGCGGCCCAACGGTTCGAGCTACCTGGTCGAACTACAGCGGGGTGAAGGTCAGATCACCAATCGAGCCCTCGCCAATTACTGCCCGCCGGCGTACTTCATCGACGGCGTATACTTCCCCCTCCCTCCAATCCAGACCCCCTCGGTGCCGCTGGTCCCAGAAGAGGTCCTCGGGATCGAGGTCTACTCGAACCTCACCAGCGCCCCCCCTCAGTACCAGCGGTTGGACAGCGGCTGCGGGGTGATCCTCATCTGGACCAAGCGAGGCGTCCCGAAGCAGCGTCGCTGAGGCGTCCCCGAAGCACCCGCGCGAGTGGTTGCGGGCTTCGCGAAACGGCGCCAGATTCTCCGCTACAAGGCAACCCACATACGCGCGCATGGCCGTCATGCCTGTCGTCGCTCTCGGGGGGGCACTCGCCGTTACTCCCCTGAGGGACTCGTTCTTCAGCCCGCTGGTCCTCCGGACCCGCGCGGCTCCCACGCGTCGTGCCATCTCGGCAAGCACCATCCGGCCATCCATTCCCAAAAAAGAGGGAGATGGGACATGAGGCGACTCTTACTGTCCGCAGCAGCGCTTGTTGCGATCGGTCTGGCTCCCGTGGCGGCTTCCGCCCAAGCCCGTGAGGTCACAGGCCGTGTCCTGCACGACGTCGGCGGCGCACCGATCGCTGGGGCCACAGTCATCGAGGTCGGCGGCCGGGGCGTCGCCCAGTCGGGTCCCGACGGCACGTTGCGCATCTCGGTGGCGGCAGGTGAGGTCCGCCTCCTGGTTCGCGCGATCGGCTACGCGCGGAAAGTCGTGGTGGTCAATCCGGGCGAAGAGACCGTGACCGTCAGGCTCGCGGAGGATCCCTTCCGCCTCGAGGCAGTCGTGGTGACAGGCCAAACGACGACGCTCGAGGTGCGGAACGCCACCACGGCGACGACGAAGGTGGGCGGCGACGACGCCAACAACGCCCCATCGCAATCCCTCGAGCAGGCGCTCCAAGGGAAAGTGCCGGGTGCGACGATCTCCATGAACAGCGGCGCCCCGGGCGGCGGCGGGCAGATCCAAATCCGGGGGGTCACGTCAATTCTTGGAAATGGACAGCCGCTCTTCGTCGTTGACGGCGTGATCATCTCGAACGACGCGGTCTCCGACGGCGCCAACTCGATTACGGGCGCCGGCTCCCGGACGGCCCCGACCGGGATCGGCAGCACTCAGGACGCCTTGGTGAACCGGCTGGCGGACTTGAACCCGGACGAGATCGAATCGTACGAGATCCTCAAATCGTCGGCGGCGACCGCGATGTACGGCTCCCGCGCGACCAACGGCGTAGTGGTCATCCGAACGAAACGGGGCGCACCCGGCGCCGCGCCGCAGTTCAATCTCACGAGTCGCATTGGCCGGAGCACGGCCTATCGGCTGACTGGCACCCGGCTGTTTACGACCGTCACTCAGGTGAACCAGCTCCCGTACGGCAACGGATCGACCGGGTTAGCCGTCATGAACGCGCTCTACCCCACTGGGCAGATCCCCTTTACCCACGATTACCAAAAGGAGTTCTACAACAATGGCAGCCCGTCCTACGAAGTGACCGGCAGCTTTAGCGGCGGCACCGATCGAACGCAGTACTACGTGAACCTGACATCGCGCGACGAGGTCGGCACGGCCCCAGGGACGGGTGCTCGGCTGTACACGTTCCGGAGCAACATCGACCAGTCCTTCCTCGATGGGAAGGTGAAGGTCAACATGGGGTTGAATGTCACGCGCAACAGCCTGGACCGCGGCCTCTCCAACAACGACAACACCAACACGTCGCCGATTTACGACTTTGCGTACACGCCCGGCGTGATCAACCTCGACTCGCTCGACGCGACCGGCACGTATGTGCGTAACCCGTTCAACGGCGGTGGGTCGAGCGTGTCCAACCCGTTCGAGACCTTCAAGTACCTGCGCCTCAATGAGCTGGCGTTTCGTCAGATCGGCAATCTCACCGCATCGTGGTCGGCGCTGAGCGCGGCCCAGCACCAGGTGTCGGTGACGGTTACGGGCGGCCTCGACCGCGTCCAGATTTCGGGCGACCTCTTTTCACCGTCGTTCGTGCAGTATGAGAGTCCGACGGCCACGGACGGCTTCTCGGGCCGAACCGTCCGGACCGAGGGCAACATCTTCAACTACAACCTGCAGGTGGTCGGCTCCTGGGCCTACCAGCCGTCCGGCAGTGTCTCGCTCACGACCACCGGCGGCTTCGACTACGCGACGCAGTACAACCGTGTGGTTCGGACCCGCGCTCGCGGCCTCTTGCCCGGCGTCCAGACGACCAACAGCGGCACCTTGCTCGACTACGCGGACAACGTGGGTGGGGACTTCCGGGACATCGCATTCTTCGCCAACGAGCAGGTGCTGGCCCTCGGCGAGCGGCTGGCGGTCACCGGCGGAATCCGCGCGGACCGCTCCAGCGCCAACGGCGATCGGCACAAGTATTACACCTTCCCGCGCGCGTCGGCCTCGTACCGATTCCCCGATCTCGGCGACCTCGTGAATGAGGTCAAGCTCCGGGGCGGCTGGGGGCGTACCGGCAACCGGCCGCGCTACGGCGACCGTGACGTGGTGCTGAACGCTGGCACGTCGATTGGCGGCACCCCGACGTTGGTGCAGGCTCCGGTGGCCGGCAACCCGAATATCAAGCCCGAGACCAGCACCGAGATCGAAGCGGGCACCGATGTGACCTTCCTGAACCGGCGCCTCCAGTTCGAGGGTACGTGGTACAGCAGGCGCATCACGGACTTGCTGCTCCAGCCGGCCACCATCCCTTCGGGGGGCATCACCAATCTCGTCGTGAACGGCGGCGAGTTGTCGAACATCGGCGTCGAGGCGGCATTGAGCGCGGCGGCCTTGCGGAGCCCTGACTGGGACTTGAATCTTCGGGCGACCTTCAGCAAGAACACACAGGAGATCCGGAACCTGCCCACCTTCGTGCCGCGGTTCCCGGCGCCGGGATCTTTCGGCGCGGCCTTCGGGCGCAACTTCGTCAGCCCCGGCGGGCGCACGACATGGATCTGGGGGAACGTGCCGCTGGATAGCGCCGGCAATTACCTGCCGATCGGCGCTAGGGTCACCAGTCCCGGCCTCGTCAAGGCGACCCGCGATACGGTGGCGGGGGATGCGAACCCGGACTTCGTGATGTCCTTTTCGAGCTCGCTCCGGTGGAAGCGGCTCACGCTCGCCTTCACCATGGATTGGCGAAAGGGCGGGATGGTGGCCGACATGACGCGTACGCTCTTTGATGAGGGTGGGACGTCGCGGGATTACGACAGCGCCATCACCGGGGCGACCATGGGCGATGGGTGGGCGCTCAACCCGCCGGCGAGTTACACGCTCGGCGGCGTCACCTATCCCTACACGGCCGGCGCGTACCGCTACAACGCGTGGGCCGGCGGCGGTGATGTGCGCGCCTACGTCGAGAGCGGGACCTATGTTCGGGTCCGAGACATTTCGCTGACCTACCAAGCGCCGGACACGTGGATCCAGGCGATCGGGGCACGGTCGCTCCGGCTGGCGTTTCAGGCCCGTAACCCCTTCCAGTTCACCAACTACTGGAGTTACGATCCCGAGTACAACAACTTCGGCGCGACGAACCTGAACCGGTTCATCGACTTGGCGCCGTTTCCCTCTGCCCGCCAGTTCTACCTGTCGGTGGACGTGGGTTGGTGAGCCATGCGACCCGACCTGAGCCCGTCCCAACCCACGCACCTCGAGAGGACCCCGACCATGCGACGCTTTCTCATTAGCCTCGCGGCCGCGGCCGCCGCGATGCTGGCTGGTTGTAAACTCGATCTCACGAACCCGAACTCCCCCACGCTGGCGGGCGCCCTGACGAACCCCCGGGACGCGACCAGCCGGATGATCGTCGCGGTGATGGCCAACTATCGGACGAACCGGCTCGTTCAGACCCGCGCCTTCGGCAGCTTCGGGCGCGAGACCTATTTCATGTTTCTGACAGACGGCCGGTTCATCACCGGCCCCTATCGCGACTGGCGACAGAACAACGCCTTTGAGGCAGGCACCTCGTGGGCCGAGCGATACCAGAACTACCGGAACGCCTACGCGGCGATGAAGATCATCAACACCACGACGGCTCTCACGGCGGCCGACAAGGCGGGCGCGTTGGGTGTCCTGAAGACGTTCATCGCCCTGGACATGCTGCATGTCATCGAGGCGCGCGGGGCGATCGGTGCCGTAGTGGATATGACGGACGACGTCAACGCGGTGCTCCCGATCGTCAGCGAAGACTCGACGTACAAGTGGATCTCGTCCCTGCTCGATGACGCCAAGACAAACCTCGATGCCGCCGGGGCCTCGTTCTATTTCCCGATGCACAGCGGCTTCAGCGCGTTCGGCGTGCCGGCCAACACGCCGGCAGGGTTCGGCCAACTCAACCGCGCTCTGAAGGCCCGGGTCGAAGCTAAGCGCGGGTCGATCAGCTGCGGCGCGCCCTGCTACACCACGGCGCTGACGGCGCTCGGGGGAACCTGGATCGCCGGTCTCACCAGTACCAATCGCGATCTGGGCGTGTACGTGATCTTCTCCACCGCGTCAGGGGACATACTGAACACGCTCGCGTTTAAATCGAACGCCGACCCTCACGTGCACCCGAGCATCGACTCAATCGCGGGCGTCGCCACAGACGACCGTTACCGCCGCAAGGTGGCGCTACTCAGCAACGCAGCGTGCGACACTACGTCGGGGTTCAGATCGGAGGCCGGCGTCGCCGCAACCCATCGACCCTGTACCTATGTCGCAAACGTCGCCCCGATCCCCATCATCCGAAACGAGGAGCTCGTCTTGCTCCGCGCCGAGGTGCGTTGGTTCACGGGGGACCAAGTCGGGGCGCTGGTTGATCTGACGAATGTTCGGGACTCGTCCGGGTCCACGCGGGGGGGCACGGCCGCCGTGAAGTTTGCCGCCCCGACGACGGCCGATCAGTTCGCGCAGGAGTTGCTGTTGCAGCGGACGTTGTCGCTCTACCAGGAGGGGCACCGCTGGGTCGATTACCGCCGGTTCGGCAAGCTCGCGGACCTCGGCGTCCTCGGCCAGGATGTCACCGCGGGCTTCACGGTCGCGACCTACAGCGTGCTCCCCAACCAGGAATGCGACGCCCGCACCCGTGCCGGCAACCCCGGCGGTATCCCACGCAGCTGTCCCGGCGGGGCTCCATGACTCTGGTCTGGCCGAGGCTAGGCCGGTGCGGTGCGGGGTTTGAGTAGATAGGGGGTTTGAGTAGGTAGATAGAAGGGAGTAGCGACGTCGCGTCGCTACTCCCTTCACTCGCCTTGGTTGGTCGGTGCGGGAAAGGTCCCTCCGTCCCGGGCGTCTTGATTAGCCTCCTCGCGGGATCGGATGGGCACGTCGGGTTAGGTCCGCGACCCGATCCGTGGCCCTACCGGTCCACGAGTACACACGCGCCCTGGTCGCCCCGAAACGGAACATCCATTGGGAATCGGTTCGCGTGCGGGTGTCGACGCCTGGGCGCGGCAGGGACGGGGACTCGCGGACCGACGGGGAGCTCGGTCGCGACCGGGCGCCGCGATCAGTGTACGAACGGATAGATCTCGTCGGCGATCCAGTAGTTTGCAAACACGATGGCGAAGACCGTTCCGGCCACCCAAAGCGCCACCGACGCCGGCGCCAGGCGGCCCGCGCGCCCGATTGTTGGAGGGGGATATCGACCAAGTAGGCCGCGCTGTAGCACACATTTGCCAACGCCGCGAGCACCAGCATCTTCACGAGCGACGCCAGGTTGAAGGCTGGCCGGAAGTGGGGCCACGTTCCCACCACCCAGGCGACTGCGAAGCCGAGGAGAATCAGGTTGTACCAGATGCGGCGCACCTCCCAGTACCGCACCGCGTCGCGGAACACCTCGCCCGAGCCGGTGGCAGCAGGCCTCAGCGGGGAACCGCCAGGCGGTGAAGCGGGAGTCACGAGAGCGCCTCCGGACGTAGGATGACTTCGTCGTAGCATCTAGAAGTACTTTGTACTGCCAAGTGCGCAAGGTGGTGGCCCGCGCGCAGAAGGCGCCGCCTGATCCATGACCCGGTTCCAAACAGCGTTTGCCGCGCTCATCCTGGTGCAAGCAGGGCACTCGGTGGAGGAGTATGTCGGGCGGTTGTGGGAATCGTTCCCACCCGCCCGATTCCTGACCGCGTTAGTATCGCAAGACCACGAGCAAGGATTTGTGGTCCTGAACGTGGCGCTCATCGGATTTGGGCTCTGGTGCTTGCTGTGGCCCGTGTGCCGCGCGTGGCCGTCGGCCGTGCCTTTCGCGTGGGCCTGGGTCGCGGTGGAAATCATTAACGGAATCGGCCACGCGCTGTGGACTCTGCGCCAAGGCGGCTACACGCCAGGCGTGGCCAGCGCTCCCGCGCTGCTGCTCGCACCGGTCTACCTGGCGCGCCAGCTGCGGCGTGTGGGACGACCCGCGTCGGCAGCTCCGCCAGGCAGCTGAACGCGGCGGCCGTCAGCCGCACGGGGTGTGTCGCCGCCTGAAGGACGTTGCGAGGCTACGTTGCGAGGCTACCAGGTGCGGTGCAGGTTCATTGCCTGACGCCTGTGTCCACGTTTTTCCCCCAGCAGCAGCGAGGTCCCCATGCGCCCCACCACTTTCCCGCCGTGTGTCGCACCCCTGCTCGCCTCGCTGGCGATCGTGTTCGCGCTGTCCGCGCAGACCACGGGCCAGCGGACCAGGGAGCAGATGAAGGCGTCTTACGACGCGCATCAGGGTGATTTCGATTACCTGCTGGGCGATTGGGCGTTCACCTCGGTGAGTCGCGAGTACGGGAAGGGCGGTGGATACTGGAGCGCGGTGCGCCTTGCTGAGGGCGCCCAGGTCCTGGATGAGTACCGCATCGTCGGGGACAGCGGCCAGACGTACTACGCGTCATCGACCCTGCGGGCGTACAACGCCATCCTCGATCAATGGGAGCTCGTTTCGGCGGAATCGGGAACCGGGTTGCAGAATCTAGGGACCGGGCACCGCGTTGGCGCAGAAATGCACGTCGAGCAGAGGTTCGGCGTGATGAGCCCAACGCCCTCGAGCTGGCGGATTCGCTACTATGACATCCAGCCGGATCGCTTTTCCTGGGCCGGGGACCGCTCGACGGACGGCGGAAAGACCTGGGTCACAGATTTCTTGCGGCATTTCCAGCTCGGGCGCGACGTTCGTCGCCGGCAGCTCGACGCTCACGCGCTTGCGCAGTGCGACGAGGCCGAGGTATAGGCCACTTGACTGGCCGATCTCGGCATGTCCCTGCCGCTCCTGGGAATCGACCAGCGCACGCACCTGTTCCCGCGCGCGCTCGAGCACGGCGACCAGCGCCCGCGCCCCGGGACCCCGGCCGGGCACGACATACGTACCGGTCGGCGGGCGGTCGCCCGCGGGCGTGCGCGCGGGGCCCATCATGGCAGCGCGTCCTCGATTGCGTACTTCTGGAAGTCGATCTTCGGCGCGACCATCACGACGAGCAGGCCGCAGGAGGCGAGCGCGATCCGGACATCACTAAGGGTGAAGCCGCGCGACGGCGGCCTTGCTAGTCCAGCCATATCGCTCCGCAACCCGGCCCTCTGGTGCAGTGCCAGAGCCGTCGGCTTTGCGCCCCGCGGTCACCCGTGGTTTGCCTTTTGAGCGGGTAGAGCACTCCCGAGGATTCGGAAGCCACGACCCGTGAGCGAGCGCGGCAACTCCCATGCCCCAGGGCGTTCGCGAGCGCTGCGCCGCGGCGACATGGGGTTGTCTTAGGCGGAGTTAGATCGCGGGCGGGCGGGTGCAGGCGGGGCCGGGCATCAACCACTCTCGTAACACAAAACGCCGCAGAATGCCATAAAACGCGCATAATGCGGCACTGCGGTTGCTGGCGGCCACCCCTCCAAGCTCCGTGGGCCGCTCTAGTGCTTGGTCCCCCCATCTGCTTCGGGAGGAGGTGGCGGCGGGGCACATGGCCCCGCCGCCCGTACTACTCCAGCTCTGTCCGCTACTTACTTACAGGCGGGCGCGCCTTCGGTTGTCGCCGGCGCTAGGGCGGCCGTGTTCACGAAAATCGCGCACGTGACGGTCGAGATGTTCGTGTTCGTCTCGGTCGCGCTCCAGCCACCGGCGCCGAGCGTCGGCCCACCCAGCGTGTGTTCACGAAAATCGCGCACGTGACGGTCGAGATGTTCGTGTTCGTCTCGGTCGCGCTCCAGCCACCGGCGCCGAGCGTCGGCCCACCCAGCGTGTTGCCCTGGGTGGTGCAGAAGTTCACCGAGCCCGCGGTCGGCGGGGTGGTGCACGCGATGCTGGCCGAGTACTTCACCGAGTCAGCAAAATACGCCTCTTCGGCCGTTACCAGGTTACGCAGGTCCGACTTCATCGAGGCGATATACGCCTTCGCCTTGGTGTTCGCGAACTTCGGGATCGCGATCGCGGCCAAGATGCCGATGATCACGACCACGATCAGGAGCTCAATGAGCGTGAAACCCTTGCGGTTCATCTGTACTACCCCCTGTCGAATTTGTGGAAACAGCCATTCTGCCCTACTTGCCGAAGCGTGTCTAGAGCAGGGTCCATGCCCGCCCGCACAGTCTCGCTAACTCGTTATTTCTCACCCCATTAGCTCTGCCAACCTGGCCGGGCGCCCCCTGCCAGGGCCGTGGCGTCTTGCAGGTTCATGGCCGAACGCGAGACTGCTGGGCACACTCGGGGATACCCCTAGCCAGGCGTGAGCCGGCGCACGGCAGCGCAGGTCAGACGTCCTATCCTTTTATGGCGGGCTGCAAGTTATGGCGGGCTGCAAGCCGGCAGCGCTCGCTCACCCGGGGTGGAGCAATGGCGGGGAAGTGGGCCCGATTGCGGGCCGACCTGAACCTGAGACTGCGACGGGGTGCAGTGGTATCGCATCACGCGCCTCGATCCGCTGCAAGCGGTGGTAGAGGTGCGCGGGGGCCGTTCGCTCGAGGTCTCAGCGGCGTTCCTGCAGGTGATCGACAGCCCGCCGCGCCAGTGGAGCATCGTGCCCCGGCCGAGCGACGCGGTGCGCGTCCCGGCGCACTGGGGTGACCGCTACGCCGTGTGCCCCGAGCTGCAAGGGACGCCAGCCCGTCCGCGGCCGACCGCGCCGCTTGTTGTGCGAGCGGTGCCGCGGCGAATTCGAGGTGGCCTGGACTGCCCCCTAATCTGGACTGCCCCTTAGCGTTTTAACGCGGCGCGCGGCGGTGCGCTTCGACCGCACGCCTTCCAAATCGCAACATCCTCCGTAGTCCGCCGTTGCGCGGTGCCGCTCCTGACCCCCTCCTGACCCACCCAGTGCAACCATTGGCGTGCTCCGCACGTCTTAGAGATCGAGCCGTGCGATTTGACATTCTCACCAGCGGCTACGGCTACGCCGCGCAGGTCGCGGTCGCGTCGGCATCCGCCGGCCGCACCCCAGCGCCCAACCCCGAGGCACGCGCCGTCCTCGACCCCGTCTGGTACGGCGGCATGCTCGATCCGATCATCGTAGAGTCGCGGGGCACGGCCCGGGTTGTCCGCACAGCGCACCGCGTGCTCGAGCGGGTGACCGCGCGTTGCGCGGACGCGGAGCGGGCGAGTTTCCACGCGATGTTCTGAGCGGCACGCGGGAGGGGGGCTCTGCCCTCCTCTCCGGGTCGCCGTGCCGTAGCTCCGTTCGCGCGCTCCGCGCGCCGCCCTGCCACCCCCTGGCACCCCCTGGCACCCCCTGGGCACCCCCCGGGAACCCCCGGGCACTGCCTCACCCACCCCTACCCCCCATCCCCGCAGCGAAACTCCGTCTCGCGAATCAGCGTACAATCTGCCAGTATGTGGTCTATGAGCCCGTTTTGGCACGCCTGGCGGAAGGAGATCATCCGGGGAGTCGCGTTGTTCTGCGCGGTCCTCGGCGTGTGGCTGTTCGCCCGTTACGTGCACGCTCGGATACACGAGAGTCTCGCGACCGGTCTCCCGGCCGCCCTGGGCGAACTGCGAAGCGCCTTCGATCCCGAGGCTGGGGGCGCAATGGGCGGCCATGGCGCGAAGCACCACGGCCCTCGGATGACGGGGGCGCCCTGGACCTACCACGCCAAGGTCGCGCCTCAGCAGTGGGTCTGGATCCGCAACACCCGCGGCTCGATCACCGTCGAGCCCGGCACCGGGGATTCCGTAGCAGTCACGGCGGTGAAGACGTACGGGTCGGGGGACCCGGCGAGCGTCCAGCTCGTGACCGCGCCCTACGCGGGTGGGATCGCGATCTGTGCGGTGGCGGTGGGCCGAGACGACCTGTGCGGACCGGACGAGCGTGGCTACGAGCTGCATGGACCGCGTCGCAGTGACGTGGCCGTCGACTTCACCGTGCGGCTGCCCCGTCGTGTCCGCTTCGGCGCGGCGACGATCCTGGGCGATGTGCATGTCACCGGGGCCCAAGCCCCGCTCGTGCTGCACACCGTGAGCGGTGATGTGGATGCCGTGACGACGGGCGGCCCTGTGAGCGCGCGGTCGGTGAACGGCGGCGTGCACGTCCGGATCACGGCGTTTGGCGACACCGGGGCGGTCTCGATTGTCTCGGTCAACGGCTCGGCGACCGCCGAGCTGCCGCCGCAGCTCGATGCGGACGTGGAAGCGCACACGGTCAACGGATCGATTATGACCGACTACCCGTTGCCCGTGAGCGCCAAATTCATGGCGCACGAGTTGAAGGGCCAGGTGGGCAAAGGCGGGCGCGCGGTGCACATCACGACCGTCAACGGCTCGATCAACCTGAAGAAGGCGCTCTAGCGCCCGGGCAGGTAGCGCGCCACCTCGGCGGGAAAGCTGCGCACGTCGATCGGCTTGGTGATGTAGCCGTCAAACCCCGCCGCCAGCGCCCGCTCGCGATCACCGGGCATCGCATGAGCCGTGAGGGCGACCACCTTCCAGGGGTGGTCGCCCTCGATGCGTTTCACGTCGGCCAGGACGCTGAAGCCGTCGCGGCCCGGCAGCTGGATGTCGAGCAGCACGAGCGCCGGCGGTGGGGTGGCGGCGCGCAACGCCGGGACCAGCTCCTCTCCCGACGCGAGCCCCACCACGCGGTGCCCGTTCATCGCGAGCAAGGCCGTGATCAGCTTCAGACTGTCGGGCTGATCCTCGACCACCACGATCGTCGCCATCAGACGCCCGGCGGCCGCGGCGCGGCGCGCGGCACCGTGAACCAGAACGTACTGCCCTGGCCGAGCTGGCTCTCGACGCCAATGGTGCCGCCCTGCAGTTCCACCAGGCGCTTCGAGAGCGCGAGGCCGAGGCCCGTGCCCTCGTAGCGGCGGCTCGGGCTCGCGTCGAGCTGCACGAACTCCTGAAACAGCCGGGGCTGGTCGGTGAGGGCGATCCCGATACCCGTGTCCGTGACGGCGATGCGCACGCGCCCCGAGTCTTCCGGCCCGGCACGGAGCGTGATGCGGCCGCCGTCGGTCGTGAACTTGATCGCGTTGGACAGGAGATTCAGGAGCACCTGGCGTAGTCGCACTCGGTCCGCCGTGACCACGATCGGCGCCTCGGGGGGCTCGATCGCGAGTCGGTGTTGGTGGGCCACGAGCTGGGCCCGGACCGAGTCGCCGGCCTCGCGCAGCACCGGCTCGAGCTCCAGCGGCTCGAGCCGGAGCTCCAGGCGCCCCGCCGCGATCTTCGAGAGATCGAGCAGCTCGTTGATGAGCTCGAGCAGGTGCCGGCCGTTGCGCGAGATCGTCTCGACGTAGTCGCGCTGCGTGGCGGTGAGCGGGCTGTCGGTGGAGGCCATCGTCACGAGCAGGTCGCTGAACCCGATCACGCTGTTCAGCGGCGTGCGCAGCTCGTGGGACATGTTGGCGAGGAACTGATCCTTGAGCCGGCTGGCCTGGTCGAGCGCGGCGTTCAGGCGCGACAGCTCACCGTGTTGCTCCGCCAGCTTGGCGTTCTGGGATTCGAGCAATTGGGCCGCGTGCCGCAACTGGGCGGCCAGGCGTCGCATGTGCTGGTGGGCGGACTCCCGCTCGCACGCGATCGCCAGGTTCGGGGCGGCGTGCTCGAGGGCCGAGCGCGCGTCCGCCGAGAGCGCGCCGTCGACGAGGGCCACGAGCAGCCCCACGAGCCGGTCGCGCGAGTGCAGCGGCACGAGCGCGAGCCCGCAGTCGCCGCCCCGTCCGGCGGGGGCGAGCTGCAGGCGGTCGCGCACCGCCCCGGCCGCGGCCGCGTCGTACTGGATGACGTTGGTCGCATCGGCCACCAGTTCGCGGACGACGTCGCGGGCGAGGGGCCGCGTGGTCGCGCCGAGCACCGCCGTCGCGGCCCACTCGTTGGTGTCGTAGTGGGGCTGATACAGCGCCAGCGTCGGGGCGCCGGTCGCCCAGGCTAAGACGCCCAAGGCCGGCCCGAACCCCTCCCCCGGGGCATTCAGCTGGTGCGGGGCGTTCAACGCCGTGAGCAGCCGCGCCGTCTGTTCCTGGATCCGCTCTCGCCAGCCCAGGGCCGCCGCCATGCGATTCACGCCGCGCGCGATCATGCCGAATTCCTCGGGCTGATCCTCGTCGAGCCGCTCCTCGTAGCGCCCGGTCTCCGCCCGCGCGACCGCGGCCAGCACGTGCGCGAACGGCAAGGCGAGCCGGCGCCGGTTGTACCACAGCCCCAGCGCGAGCGCCACCAGGACCGTGGCGAAGATGACCGTCGTCTGCACCGCGGCCTGGATCGCGTCGTCGCCCACCTCGGCGGCGAGCTCCTGCATCGCGGCGATCTCGCCCTTGAGCGCGGGCGAGGCCGAAAACCGGTGGAGCCGCTCGAGGCGTTCACTCAAATCAATCATGGCCGCCTGGGTGCGCCGCGCGCCGCGCCACGTGGCGACGCGGTCGGCGACGAGGGCCACGGCGATCGCGAGGAACGCCACCGCGAACACGCGGCTGATACTCGGCGTGCGTCGCGCCCGCCACGCCGGCGCCTCCGAGCGGGGGGGGTCGGCGGCGGGCGCGAGCGACGCAGGGGCAGGTGCTGGGGCGGTCATGCGCGGTCTATAACTACGGCCCCGGGTGGCGGCGGGACAAGAGCGGCGGCCCGGTGCCCGCCCGTACCGACCCGCATCCCGCCCCCTGGAGCTGCTTTCATCTATGTGGGGCCGAGTGCGCGGTAGGGCGGAGCGCGCGCGCCACCGGGGCGGCGCCCCAGCAGGGCACGCTCGGGTCGCCGCCGTGGGTCGGTGCCACTCCCCGTCGGCTGGCGGCGTTCCGTCCGCGTTTACGACCTCGTCCCACCCCGCTAGCTTCCATGCCGTGCGGCCCCACACGCTGGGCGTCATCGGGCTCGGCGCGATCGGCGGCTCGGTCGCGCTGCAGGCCAAACGCGCCGGCATCGCCCGCGTGCTGGGCTGGTCGCCCGAGCCGGCGGAGCGGGCCGCCGCGGCGCGCCAGGGAGCCATCGACGACGCTCCACCCCATGCCGCCGATGTCGCCCACGCCGCCGACCTGCTCGTGCTCGCCGCGCCCCCCGCCGCCAACCTCCAGCTGCTCGAGCGCCTGCACGGCGAGCTCCCGGCCGGGGCCATCCTCACGGACGTCAGCTCGGTGAAGCGCGCCATCGTGGCCCGCGCCCACGCGCTCAGGATCGGCGCCCGCTTTGCCGGCAGCCACCCGTTGGCCGGCAGCCACGCCCAAGGCTTCGCCGCTGCCAGGCTCGATCTGTTCCGCAAGGTTGTCGTCTACGTCACGCCGACGCCGGATGGCGGGGACGGCGTGGCGCGCGAAATCGCGCACTTCTGGGAGGACACCCTCGACGCTCACGCCGTCGTGATCGACGCCGCTCGGCACGATCATCAACTGGCGCTCACGAGCCATCTCCCGCAGGTCGTCGCGTCGCTGCTCGCCCACTTTCTGGCCGATGCCGCGCCGCCGGGTGCCACGCTCGGCGCGGGCGCCCGCGACACGACCCGCCTCGCTGCCAGCGCGCCCCGGCTCTGGTCGGAGATCCTGCTCATGAACCGGGACGAGGTGCTTCCGGCGCTGCGGGCGCTGGAGGAGCCGCTGGGCGAGCTCGAGCGTGCCCTCGAAACCGCCGACGCGGCGACCGTCACGCGCTGGCTCGCCCGCGGGGCCGAGTGGCGCCGCAAGGCGGACGCCTGAAGGTACGGGGCGCCGTCCGGCCACCGGGTGACAAGAGCATCTCGCACCGGGCCTTGATGCTCGCGGCGCTGGGCCGCGGCGGGACCAGCGAAATCGATGGCCTCTTGGCGGGGGAGGATGTGAAGAGCACAGCCCGCGTCCTGCGCCAGCTCGGCGTCCGGATCGGCGCCGTGCGCCCGGGAGCAGTCGTCACCGTCCGGGGCGCGCGGTTCACCGCGCCCCGCGCCCGGCTGCACTGCGGCAACGCCGGGACGACCGCGCGCCTCTTGCTCGGGGTGCTCGCGGGCCAGCGCTTCGCGGCGACCCTGACGGGCGACGCCTCCCTGCGGCGCCGGCCCATGCGGCGCGTGACCGAGCCACTGCGCGCCATGGGGGCCGAGATCCACGAGCACCCGGGCGGGGTGCTCCCCATCACCATCCATGGCGGCCGCCTCCACTCACTCACCTATACGACGCCCGTGGCGAGTGCGCAGATCAAGAGTGCGCTCCTGCTCGCCGCCGTGACCGGCAACGTGGGCCTGACGCTCCGCGAGCCCTACCGCTCGCGCGACCACACCGAGCGCCTGCTCGTCCATCTGGGCTGCGGCGTGCACGAGCGCGATGGCGCGATCGTGTACGAGCCGGCCAGCGGCGCGGGCGTGCCTGCGTTTCGGCTGTCGGTCCCTGGAGACGTGTCGTCGGCGGCCTTCCTCGTCGCGGCCGCCGTGCTGGCCGAAGCCGGGGAGCTCGTGATCGAGAACGTCGGCGTCAATCCCACGCGCACCGGGTGCCTCGTCGTGCTCGAACGCATGGGCGCCCGGGTCGGGCGCGTCAACCTGCGGGATGCGGGCGGCGAGCCGGTGGCGGATCTGGTCGCGCGACCGGCGGCGCTGCGCGGCACGGAGGTGACGGCCGCCGAGGTGCCCACGCTCGTGGACGAGGTCCCGATCCTCGCCGTGGTCGCGAGCCGGGCCGAGGGAGAGACGACGTTCCGCGAGGTGGGCGAGCTACGAGTGAAGGAGAGCAACCGGCTCGAGCTCGTCGCGGCGAACCTGCGCGCGCTCGGGGTCGAGGCGGCGGCGCAGGGCAACGACCTGATCGTGCGCGGCACGGGCAAGCCCCCGCGCGGCCGCGTCGAGACCGCCCGTGACCATCGGCTGGCGATGGCGTTCGCGGTGCTCGGGACGCTCCCCGGGGCGGACGTGCGCCTCTCGGAACGTCGCTCCGTGGCGATCAGCTATCCCGGGTTCTTCCGGGATCTCAAACGCATCCGGGACCAGGGCCCGCGCCGGGGCAGCACGTGAGTCCTAAGGTCATCGCGATCGACGGTCCGGCGGCGTCGGGAAAGAGCTCGACGGCGGCCGCCGTGGCGACGCGGCTGGCGTGGGCCCATCTCGATTCCGGGGCGCTGTATCGCGCCGTCACGCTCGCCGCACTCGACAACGTGGGCGACGCCCGAGGCAGAGGGGGAGGGGGAGGGGGAGGGACAACGAGCGAGCGGCAGCCACCGCGCGGGGTGCAGGAGCGGCGCGAGCGGGGGGAGCAGGGGGGACAGGGGGAGCACGGGGACCAGGGCCAGAGCGGGGAGCGGCATCCGTGGGGCCCGCAGCAGATCGTGGCGATCGCCGAGAGCCTGCCGGTGCGGCTCGTGCTCGTCGGCGCCGCGTTCCGGCCCGAGGTAGCGGGCGTGGACGTCGGGGAGGCGATTCGCTCCGAGCGAGTCACCCGACGCGTCTCCGAGATCGCGGCCCTCCGCGAAGTGCGCCACTGGGTGAACGTGCAGCAACGGGAAGCGGTCCTGCGCCACGCAGGCGGCGTGGTCGTCGATGGTCGGGACATCGGCACCGTCGTATTTCCGGACGCCCCGCTCAAGGTGTTTCTGACCGCCAGCCCCGAGGAGCGGGCCCGGCGCCGCCTCGCCCAACGGGGCCAGGCGATCGACCCGACCGAGCTCAAACGCGAGGCCGCGGCGCTCGCGGCCCGCGACCAGGCGGACTCGACCCGCGCCATAGCCCCGCTCCGTGCGGCCGCCGACGCCGTGCGGCTCGATACCACGGTGCTATCGCTCGCCGAACAGGTAAACCGCGTCGTGGCGCTGGCGCGGGAACGCCACCTCGGCTAGACTTCGGGCTTCGCGTTCCCCGGCCTCGGGCTCGCCCCGAGGCTCTACATCCAAACTCACGACCGAACCGGTGTACCGAATGCTCGTAGATACGGAAAACCTGGCCGAGTCCAAGCCCGACGCTCCCGTCGCCCCCGTCGCCCCCGTCGCCCCCGCCGCCCCTCACTCCCAGCTCCGCGTTCGATCCGACCTCCACGAGGAGTACTCGGCGGACGAAATCGCGAAGATGACCGAGCTGTACGAGGGCACACTCTCCAACATTGAAGAGGGCGAGATCGTCAAGTCCAAGGTGCTGCGCGTGACCGACACCGCCGTCATTCTCGACGTCGGGTTCAAGTCGGAGGGCGCCGTGCCGATCGACGAGTTCAAGGATGCGCGATCGCTGAAGGAAGGCGACGAGATCGAGGTCTTCCTCGAGCACCTCGAGGACCAGGAAGGCGCCGTGGTCCTCTCGAAGAAGAAGGCCGACTTCATGCGGGTGTGGGAGCGGATCCGCGAAGCGTACGAGAAGGACGAGCCGGTGAGCGGGACGCTGGTGAAGAAGATCAAGGGTGGCGTAGTGGTCGACCTGATGGGGGTCGACGCCTTCCTCCCCGGCAGCCAGATCGCGCTGCGCCGCGTCCCGAACATCGACGAGCTGTTGGGACAGAGCTTCGAGTTCAAGATCATCAAGCTCAACAAGCGCCGCCGCAACATCGTCGTCTCGCGCCGCGTGCTGCTCGAAGCCGAGCGCAAGACGAAGCGCGACGTGCTGATGAAGGAGCTCCAGGTCGGCCAGGTGCGCAAAGGCATCGTGAAGAACATCACCGACTTCGGCGCCTTCATCGATCTGGGGGGCGTGGACGGCCTGTTGCACATCACCGACATGAGCTACGGGCGTGTGTCGCATCCGTCCGAGATGGTGCACATCGGCCAGGAGGTGGAGGTCAAGGTCCTGGACATCGACTGGGAGCGCGAGCGCATCAGCCTCGGCTTGAAGCAGCTCCAGCCCTATCCCTGGAAGAACGTGGCCGCGAAGTACCCCGTCGGCACCCGCGTGCAGGGCAAGGTCGTCTCGATCACGAACTATGGCGCATTCGTCGAGCTCGAGCCGGGGATCGAGGGCCTCGTGCACATCTCCGAGATGAGCTGGACCCGGAACGTCCGGCACCCGTCGAAGATCGTGTCGATTGGCGAGACGATCGAGGCGGTCGTGTTGAAGGTCGACGAGACCGAGGAGAAGGTCTCACTCGGCATGAAGCAGACCGAGGAAGATCCCTGGATGGCGTTGCCGCAGAAGTATCCCGTCGGGATGCGGATCAAGGGCAAGGTCCGCAACCTGACGTCGTTCGGCGCCTTCGTGGAGATCGAGCCGGGGATCGACGGGCTGATCCACATTTCGGACATGTCGTGGACCAAGCGCGTGCAGCATCCCTCCGAGGTCGTGAAGAAGGGCGACGAGGTCGAGGTGCTGATCCTCAACGTCGACGCCGAGAACAAGCGAATCTCGCTCGGCCTGAAGCAGGCGCAGGAGGATCCCTGGCTGCGGATCGGCGAGACCTATCCGGTCGGCACCGAGCTGCGGGGCCGCGTAATGCGACTGATGGACAAGGGAGTCGTCGTCGATTTGGGAAGCGACATCGAGGGCTTCGTGCCGATGTCGCAGCTCGGGATCGCCGATATCCAGAATCCCGCGGACGCCGTCAAGGAGGGCCAGGCGGTGGAGCTCAAGGTGCTCGAGGTCGACCCGATCCACCATCGCATCGTGTTGGCGGCGACCGGGTGGCCCCAGGAGGAGGCGTCGGACGTGGCTGGCACGCCCCCGCCCGCCGCCCCGAGCGCCCGCGCCGCGTCGGCCGAGCGGGCCGAGCCCGCCGAGCCGGCCGAGCCCGCCGCTCCCAGCGCGCCCGACGAGGGCTAGCGAGCGCCGCGGAACATCTGGGTCGGGGCCTGAGGGGGCAGGGGATCCTGCCCCCTTCGTGCTCCCGGGCACGATCCGCCTACCCGGCGAGCCGTCTCGCCGTCTAGATTCTCGCCATGTCCACACGAGAGAAACTGGAGCTGCTCCAGCGCAAGCGTGCCGAGTCCGAGCTCGGGGGCGGCGCCGAGCGCATCGCGGCCCAGCACGAGAAGGGCAAGATGACGGCGCGGGAGCGCCTCGAGGTCCTGCTCGATCCCGGCAGCTTCGTCGAGCTCGACCGCTTCGTCACGCATCGTTCGAGCGACTTTGGCCTCGCCGACCAGAAGTATCTCGGCGACGGTGTCGTGACCGGGCACGGGCGGATCGGCGGGCGCTTGGTGTACGTGTTCTCGCAAGACTTCACGGTGTTCGGCGGTTCCCTCTCGGAGGCTCACGCCGAGAAGATCTGCAAGGTCATGGACCTCGCCCTGAAGAACGGCGCCCCGGTGATCGGCCTGAACGACTCAGGTGGCGCTCGTATTCAGGAGGGCGTCGTCTCGCTCGGCGGCTACGCCGACATCTTCCTGCGCAACACCCTCGCCTCGGGCGTGGTCCCCCAGATCAGCGCTGTCCTGGGCCCCTGCGCTGGCGGTGCCGTGTACAGCCCCGCGATCACCGATTTCGTGTTCATGGTGCGCGGCATCTCCTACATGTTCGTCACCGGGCCGAGCGTGGTGAAAACGGTGACCCACGAGGAGGTGGACTTCGAGGGGTTGGGCGGCGCCGACGTGCACGGCGCCACCTCGGGTGTGGCTCACTTCGTCCACGACTCCGAGCGCGACGCCCTCGCCGCCATCCGCACGCTCCTGTCGTACCTGCCGGCGAACAACCTTGACGACCCGCCGCTCGCCGCGTCGGCCGACCCACCCGACCGCCGCGACGAGGCGCTCCTCGACATCGTCCCCGACAGCCCGACCACGCCGTACGACATGCACGATGTGATCCGGCGTGTGGTCGACGATGGGGCATTCCTGGAGGTGCATCGCGACTTCGCCGGGAACCTGCTCGTCGGCTTCGCCCGACTGGGCGGCCGACCCGTGGGGGTGGTCGCCAATCAGCCGGCGGTGCTCGCCGGCGTGCTCGACATCAACGCCTCCTTGAAGGGCGCGCGCTTCATTCGCTTCTGCGATGCGTTCAACGTCCCGCTCGTCACCTTCGAGGACGTGCCGGGGTTCCTGCCGGGCGTGGCGCAGGAGCACGGCGGGATCATCAAGCACGGCGCCAAGTTGTTGTTCGCCTACTGCGAGGCGACGGTCCCCAAGCTGACCGTGATCACCCGCAAGGCCTACGGCGGGGCCTACGACGTGATGAACTCGAAGCACGTCCGCGGCGACTACAACATCGCCTGGCCCACGGCGGAGATCGCGGTCATGGGACCCAAAGGGGCCGTGGAAATCCTCTACAAGGACCAAGCGAACGACGAGCGCGAGGCCGAGTATCGCGAGAAATTCGCCCACCCCTATCTCGCCGCCGCTCGCGGCTATCTCGACGACATCGTCGATCCCCGCGATACGCGCCCGCGCCTGATCGAGGCGCTCAGAGCGCTCGCCACGAAGCGGGACCGTAATCCGTCCAAGAAGCATGGCAACATTCCCCTCTAGCCTCTTGGCGCTCGTGCTCCTCTGGCAAGCGCCGGCGCCTGCCGCTCGCGCCGCGGCCGCTGCGCCCCCGGCGGCCGCCGACTCGCTCGCGGTGCTGCGCGATCGGGCGGCCCGCGACTCAACCGACCCGCGGGGCTGGCTGGCGTTGGGTCGCGCCTATCTCGAGTTCGGGACCGAGGCAGGGGGATCCGCCGCGGGGGCGCGCGAGGACAGCGGGTCGGCCCGGACCCGGTTGGACACGGCGGAGGCGGCGCTCGTGCGGGCGGCGGCGCTCGCCGGGCCCGCGGGCGCGAGTGGCGTCGAGGACAGCGCCCGGGTGTGGCGGGTGGCGGTTTGGGCCGCCCGTTCCCGGCTCGCCTGGGTGGCGCGCGGCAGCGCCGCCGGCCCCGACCAGTGGGGGCCCCTGCCGCAGGACCTGCGCATCCCGGCCGTGCTCGAGGAGCTCGGCGAGAACCTATTGCGAGCGTGCCCCACCCGGGGGGTGCTCCTCACCGCCGGTGCCGCCGACTCCTATGCCACCTGGTACATGCGCTTCGCCCGCGGCTTGCGGCCCGACCTCCTCGTGGTGCCGCTCGCCACGTGGCGGTCCGATCGCGCGCTCCGCGCGCGACTCGCGCTCGACCTGCAACTCGGTCGCCGCACCGAGGGTGATGCCTGGCTCGGCGCCCTCAGCAAGCAGCGCCCAGTGTGCGTGAGCATGGCCTTCGAGCGGCCGCCCGAGCCGCGCGCGCGGATCGCGTGGCAGGTGCGTCCGCTCGTGTGGGTGGCGGGACCGGCGGGGAAGAGTCCGCGCGTGCCCCCGGGCGACTTCGGGTTCGCCGCGCTGCGCCTCGCGCTCGACGCGCACGATCCCTGGTCCGACGCGCCGCTCGCCCTGTATGCGCGGGCCGTCCGCTCCACGCCCGCGCTGTGCGAGCCGCTCGGCACGTTCCGGATCGCCGCGGACGTGCCGGCGTGTCGCCGCGTGAGTGCGCGCTAGCGCGCCGATGGCGACGCCGATCCAGCGGGTGCTCGTGGCCAATCGCGGCGAGATCGCGCTGCGGATCATCCGCGCCTGCCACGAAGAGGGGCTCGAGGCGGTGGCCGTCTATTCCGAGGTTGACCGCCTTTCGCCCCACGTGCGGGCCGCCGACCGGGCTGTGCTGCTGGGCCCCGCGCCCGCCCCCGAGTCCTACCTCGACGTGGCGAAGTTGGTGGCAGCGGCCCAGGAGACCGGGTGCCAGGCGGTGCACCCTGGGTACGGCTTCTTGTCCGAGCGTGCGCCGTTCGCCGAAGCGGTCGTAGGGGCCGGTCTCGTGTTCGTCGGACCGTCGGCCGCCGCGATCCGCGCCATGGGAGACAAGACGGAAGCGCGGCGCCGCATGCAGCAGGCGGGCGTCCCGATCGTGCCCGGCACGACGCGCCCACTCGCCGATCACGCCCAGGCGCGTCCCGAGGCGGCCCGCCTCGGGTACCCCGTGCTGCTCAAGGCGGCCGCCGGCGGGGGTGGCAAGGGAATGCGCCTGGTGCGCGCGGAAGGGGAGCTCGAGTCGGCCTTCGCGGCAGCGCAGAGCGAGGCGGAGAAGGCCTTCGGGGCGGGCGACGTCTACCTGGAGAAGTATCTCGAACGACCGCGTCACGTCGAGATCCAGGTGCTCGCCGACTCCTACGGGCGCGTGGTGGCACTGGGCGAGCGCGAGTGCAGCATCCAGCGGCGCCATCAGAAGTTGCTCGAGGAGTCACCCTCGCTCGCCGTCACGCCCGCGCTGCGGCGGCGCATGAGCGAAGCGGCTACTGCCGCAGCTGGCGCCGTTGGTTATCTCGGCGCTGGCACGATCGAGTTCCTCCTGGCGCCGACTGGCGAGTTCTACTTTCTGGAGATGAACACGCGGCTGCAAGTCGAGCACCCGGTGACCGAAATGGTGTACGGTGTGGACATCGTCCGCGAGCAACTGCGGGTCGCGATGGGCCAGCCGCTCCGGATCCATGCGGGCACGCTCCAGCCACGGGGTCACGCGATCGAGTGTCGGATCACGGCCGAAGACCCGTTCAACGACTTCCTGCCGACGACCGGCGTCGTGCGCTACCTGAGCGTCCCGGGCGGCCCCGGCGTGCGCTGGGACGGCGGCGTGGACGCAGGAAACGAGGTGACGCTCCACTACGATCCCCTGATTGCCAAGCTGATCGTGTGGGGCGAAACGCGTGGCGTGGCGCTCGAGCGCATGCGGCGCGCCCTCCAGGAGCTCGTCATCGTGGGCATCCCGTCCTCGCAGGCGTTCCACTTGCGCGTGATGGACGACGCCGAGTTCCTGCGGGGCGATGTCGACATCACCTATTTGGAGCGCGCCGGCCCGCGGCTGTTGGCCGGCGGCCTGCGCCCGGAGCTCGCTCGGCCGCTCGCCGTGGCGGCCGCGCTGCTCGCCGACGAGCGCCGCGCCGCCGCGGCCGCGGCCGCGCCCCGGGCGGGCGCCGAGCCCGAGCTGCGTCTTGCCACGTCGGCCTGGGTGCTGGCGGCACGGCGCGAGGGCCTGCGCGCGTGAGCGATGTCGTCGCGATCACGGCAATCGCCGCAGGCGGAGACGGCGTCGGCCGACTCGCCGACGGGCGCGCCGTGTTCGTGCCGCGCACCGCGCCGGGGGAGCGCGTGCGGCTGCGCGACGGCGTGCAGCTACACAAGAGCTTCGCGCGCGCCCACGTGGCGGAGATCGTCGCGCCCGCCGGCGCCCGGGTCACACCGCCCTGTCCCCACTACCTCCAGGACCACTGCGGCGGCTGCCAACTCCAGCACCTGGCCTACGAGACGCAGCTTGCCGCCAAGCGGGCCATCGTCGGTGACGCGCTGCGCCGCATCGCCAAGCTCGAGCTCCCCGACCCCGAGATCGTGGAGGCCGTCGAGGAGTGGCGGTATCAGACCAAGGTGACGATGGCCGTGAAGGGTGGGCAGGGCCGGACGCGCGTCGTCGGGCTCCACCCCTACGACCACGCGACGCAGGTGTTCCCGCTCAGCGACTGTCACATCGCCGACTTTCGACTCATGGCCCTCTGGCGCGAGCTGCGCCAGCGGCTCGACCTGCTCCCGCCGCGGCTCAGCCAGCTTACATTGCGCCTCGACCGCGAGGGGCGCCGTCACGTCATTGCGGAATCGGCGGGGGAGCCGTGGCACGCCGCCGCGGCGCTCCGCGCCGCCTTGCCCGACGGCGACGGTGTGATCTGCTGGTGGCACCCGGTCGACGGGGCGGCCCGCGTGGTGGCGGGGCCCGCGACGGGATTCCCCGCGACCGCGTTCGAGCAGCTGCACCCGGAAATGGGCGCCGTGGCACGCCGCTGGGCGGTGGACCAGCTCGGCGACGTCCGCCATGCGGTGGTGTGGGATCTGTACGGTGGGATCGGCGACACGGCGGTGGAGCTCGCCGCGCGCGGCGCCCAGGTCGTGAGCGTGGACGCTGACGAGGCAGCGATCGACTGGGCGCGCCGGCGCGCAGCGCCGTGCCCCGTCCGCTTCATCGCGGCGCGCGCCGAGGACGTGCTCCCGACGCTCCCCGAGCCGAGCGCGGTCGTGGCGCAGCCGCCGCGCGCCGGGCTGCACTGGAACGTCACCCTGCGACTTACCGCGCAGCCCGTAACGCGGTTCGCCTACATCGCGTACGATCCCGCGACGCTCGCGCGCGACCTGCACCGGTTGAGCGCCAACTACCGCGTGGCCGCCGTACGCGCATTCGACCTCGCTCCGCAGACGGCACAGGTCGCGACTGTCGCCGTACTCGAGGCCGCGTGAAGTACACCGTTCACATCGGCGAGCACGTGCACGAGGTCGACGTGGACGGCAGCCACGTGCGCCTCGACGGAGTCGAGCTCGAGGCGCAGCTCGCCGCCCTCCCCGGCACGCCACTCTACCACCTGCTGCTCGGCGGCGAGTCCTGGACCGTGGCGGCGCAGCCGCTCGACGGCATGGGGCGGTGGGCATTGGGCGTGCTGGGCGAGCGCGTCGACGTCGAGGTACTCGATGAGCGGACTCACACGGTCCAGGCGCTTGCCGGCAGCGGCCGGACACCACCCGTGGGCGCGACGATGCGGGCGCCGATGCCGGGGCTCGTCGTGCGGGTCCACGCGACCCCGGGGCAGCGCGTCGAAGCGGGGGCGGGCCTCGTCGTCGTCGAGGCGATGAAGATGGAGAACGAGCTCCGCGCCCCGCACGCTGGAGCGGTCGAGACGGTTCATGTCGCAGTTGGGCAGACGGTCGAGAAAGGCGCGCCGCTTGTGACCCTCGCGAGCCCCGAGCTCCAGTCCGGCACCTCGCCGCCGTCCACCTGAGGAACCTCGAGCGACCGCGGCGTTGACGGGCCCGTTGCGTGGCGCACCGCGCATGCACGGTGTGCCACTCTCGGGCACGGCGGGGCTACTTCGTCGTTTCGAACGCTTGGGCGAGCCGCTTCGGGGCCGTGTTAAGCCAGGCGGCGATGAGCGCGCCGCGCACCGCGGCGGCCTTCGCCTTGCTCAGGCGCACGTTCGTACAGCCTCGTCGGCCCCAAGCTCCCTTCACTGGCACAAACGCTCCCGGATGGGCCCGCACGAACATCGCTTGTTGCTCGGGCGTGAGCTTGACCATGCTCCAGCCCTTGGCGGGCCACGCGAGCGTCGCGAAGATCTTCCCTGCGACGCGGAAATCCGGGTGTCCGATATGGACCTGCTCCCGCGTCTCAGGGAACCTGAGCGCGAGCCGTCGGAACTCTGTCACGGTCACGACCACGTCTCCGAATGAAGCTTGAGCCAGCGCGCCGTCTCGGCGGCGGTCGGCGGGAATCAGTTCACGCTGACCAGATGAAACACCCGGGCCGCTCCGCACAGCGGTGCGACGGGGTTGTACAGATAGCCTCTGACGAACACGTCGAGTCGCACGACTCCGGTGTCGGGGTTCTCTAGGACGTAGCCCGGAGTCGGGCGCGTCCCGGGTGATCTGGGCACGGCCGCCCGCGTTGGCGTGGGTCGCCGTGGCCGAGTCGAGGCGCACCGTCACCGTCCCGAACGTCCGCTCGGGTAACGCGCTCGCGGTTGGGGTCGACGCGAAGACCTCGGCCGCAGCCCGGAGCTCGTAGGTGCGCAGGTAGCTCGTCGCGAGTCCCGAGACCTGCACGGTCGTGTCCCGCGCTGCGGGGAAGGGGTAGACCGGCACGGATGCGCTCGCGGCCACGGGGCAGTACACCGGCTCGCCGAGCACGAGTTCGAACGGTGCAAAGGTCACGGCCGAGTTGTCGATCGTGGCCGGGACACGCAGGTCGATAACCGACGTGCAGAAGGACTGCAGCGGTACCAGCAGACGCACGCTGAACGGCTGGGCGGCGACCACCTGCGCCGGCCACTCCATCCAGTTGACGTCGAGCGGCACCGTCGTCGTGTTCGGCCCCGTGCAGGCGGCCAGGACGGAGAGAGACAGAGCAGACAAGACAGGACGCATACGTACCTCCGCGTTGCAGTGCTTCGACATACCTCACTCCATTCGGCACCGTCCCCGAGGGCATGTCCCCAGTCCCGCCGGGGCGGCGCGCACCTTACCGCTCGGAACGCGTCCAGATCACCACCGTGCCGCACACGTTGTCGGCTTTCAGGAACTCCATCGGCGTCTCGCCGAGGGTGCGATAGATCTCGATCCCGGTGATTCCCACGACGGGCATATCGAGGCTGGTCGAGAGCGTAGCCGGGAAGCCGTCGACGACGAAGTCGGGCCGGCACTGCGCGGGCGTGCGAGCCATGCGGATGCCGCAACGCCCGGCGCCGCGACACAGCACCACTACGCCGGGAGCGTCGCGCAGGACGTCCCCGAGGCTCCGCGCGTTGGTGCGCTCGATCTGCGCTTGCGTGACGAAGTAGCCGCGGCCCGTCGCCCGACGGAGCTCGAAGCCCCGGCGGCGGCGCTCGGCGAAGCTAGGTGTGCGCTCGACGGTGACCGGGTCGAGTTGCACGGGTAGGGGTTCAAGTTCGAAGGCCCGGGTCAGCACCTCCCCTGAAGCGAGTTCGACGACCCAAGACGTCGGCGTATAGCCAAGGGCTCGCACGTGCACCACGTAGGATCCGGGCGGTAGGCTGTCGTGCGTGAAGCGCCCTTGCTCGTCGGACGTTGCGGTGCGTTTGGTGCCGAGGAGGACGGTCTCGGCGTTGCGGACGGGCCCCTGCGATTTCCGGTCAACCAAGCGACCGAGGAGCGTGGCACTCGGCTGTTGACCTGCGATGGGGCGTACCGCTCCCACGCCGAGCAAGCCCACACCGAGTCCGGCCGCTGCCCTAAGGGCACGGACGAGAGGGAACGAAGCGGCCTCGCGCTGAGGTGGGGACGGCATGGCGTCTGCTTGTGATATACCCCGCGCGCGGCGGCGGCGAAAGCCGGCCCGAGGGCACCGCGACCGCCCTTGACGCCGGTTCTGCCAAGCCGTATTAGAGATATCGAAACGCCGAACTCGTGCGTAACCGTCACCGTCCGAGCTCGATGCCGTCACGCGCCAGCCTGATCAGAAGGATGGGAGTGTTTGCCTCCGCGCGCGCGGGTGCGTGCTCCCATCCGTCCACCCCAGCCTCCCTCGCGCCGCCCCCGACGTGCTCGACCGCTTGACCGTTCACCCGAGGATCTCGCGTATGCCCCAGTTCCGTGTTCCGCATTGGCGTGGTCCGACCCTGTCCGCAGCGCTCCTGTGCGCGCTTGTCCCGGTCGTCTGGGCGCAGGAGGCGGTGATCCGGGGCCGCGTGTTGGACGACCGCGGCGAGCTGCTGCCGACCGCAGCGGTAGAACTCGTGGAGCTCGGCCTGGGCGCGTATAGCGGAAGCGACGGACGCTATGCCATCACCATCCCGGCCCCGCGCGTCTCGGGCCAGCTCGTCGCACTGCGCGTGCGCCTTATCGGGCACAAGGCCGCCACGCGGCGGATCACGCTCAGCCCGGGGGAGCAGACGCAGGATTTTACGCTCGCGACTGACGTGAACCAGCTCGAGACCGTGGTCGTGACCGGCGTGTCGCAAGCGACCGAGCAAGTGATGGTCCCGTTCAGCGTCACGCGGATCGACGCATCCGCCTTGCTGGTCCCGGCGACCGATCCGCTGCGGGAGCTCCAGGGCAAGATTCCGGCTAACATCGTCTCCAGCAGCGGCCGCCCGGGTGGACAGCCCGCGGTGCTGTTGCGCGGGCCCACCTCCCTGAACGCCCAGGGACGGAGCCAGGACCCTCTCTTCATCGTGGACGGGGCCATTATCAACGGGGCGCTCCCCGAGCTCAACCCCAACGACATCGCGAGTGTCGAGGTGGTGAAAGGCGCCGCCGGCGCGTCGCTCTACGGGGCCCGAGCGGGGAACGGCGTGATCAACATCACGACGAAGTCCGGGTCGGCCGCGACCGAGGGTGTCCAGTTCGACCTTCGCAGCGAAGCCGGGGTGGGCGACATCGAGCGCGACTTCGGTCTCGCGCAGAACCACGCGCTCCTGATGGACGAGCGCGGGCAGCAGTTCTGCGCGGCCCCCCTGCAGCCCGCATGTGCCCGGACGTTCAACTACCTCTACGAGCAGGCTCGGATCAACAACGTGCCGACCGACTGGGCCGCGTCGGCCCCGAGTTTTCCGGTCGATCCCGGTGCCAACATCGCGGGCGGTGTTTTGCGGCAGCGCTTCCAGATCACCCCGTGGCCGGGCCAGACGTACAACGCGGTACGGCAGGTGGTGAGCAACCAGCCTTACGTCCAGAACGACGTCGATATGACCGGTCACGTTGGGGGCACGCGCTTCTTTGCGAGTTATTCGAACCTGACGGATCAGGGCGCCATCCGCTTCCTCCAGGGGTTTGTTCGCAATTCCTTCCGCCTCAACGTAGACCAGGCGATCGGCTCGCAGGTCAGCGTGGCCGTGCGCACCTATTATAGCCGCGACACGCAGGACGGCCTGAACCAGGAAGACGGGGGACGCTCGTTCTTCCGGCTGACGCGCGTGCCCGGGATCGTGAACGTGCTACAGCGGGATACGCTAGGGCGACTCTTCATCCGTCCCAATTTGCAAGGGGGCGGGTCCCAGAACGAGAACCCGCTCTACTACCTTGAGAACGTCGTGCGTTCGGACGTTGCCAACCGCTTCGTCGGGGGCCTGACGGCGCAGTACAATCCCGCCGACTGGGTCACGTTCGAGGGCAACGTCAGCTACGACTCGCGCCGCACCTCGTTTGAGCAGTTCCGCGACAAAGGGTTCCGCTCCACCGGCCCGAACCCGAGCCCTCTCACCAACCTCGGGTTCATCTATCGGTTCAGCGGGAATCAGGAGGCGCTGAACACGAGCTTCAACGTCACGTTCCGGCACGGCTTTGGTCCCGACCTCCAGACTCACTACAGTCTGCGCTACCTGTTCGAGCAGCGGGACAGCCTCGCGGACTCCGGTCAAGGCGACTTCCTCGCGTTCAAGGCCATTCAGTCGCTCGACAACGCCACGCAGGACAAGGTCATCGGCTCGTGGACCCAGAGCATCCGCCAGATCGGCCTGTTCGCCGGTGCCGGGGCCGAGTACAAAGGCCGCTACATCCTCGACGGCCTCGTGCGCCGGGACGGGAGCTCGCTGTTCGGCGCCGACCATCGGTGGGCGACCTTCGGGCGGGTGTCGGCCGCATGGCGGGTTGCACAGGAGCCGTGGTGGTTCACGCCCACCGTAACGGAGCTCAAGCTCCGTGCGTCCTATGGCACCGCCGGCGGCTCGCCCGCCTTTCCCGGACAATACGAGGCGTTCGCGATCGGCTCGGGCGCCGTTCCCATTCTCTTGTTCCTCGGCAACCGGAACCTCGGGCCGGAGCTGCACAAGGAACTCGAGCTCGGTGCCGATCTCGAGGTGCTCGGGAAGTTCGGGCTTTCAGCGACCTACGCCCGTTCCCGCATCAACGATCAGATCCTCCCAGTGCCGCTGTCGACGGGGTCCGGGTATCAGCGGCAGTGGCAGAACGCCGGCGAGCTGCTCAACATCACGCACGAATTGACGCTCACGCTTCCCTTCGTGCGGACGCGGGATGTGTCCTGGACGATGGGATTGAGCTACGACCACAATCGGTCGTTCATCTCCCGCCTCGACGTGCCCCCGTTCTTCTACGGGGCGACGCTGCAGGCGACCGACCAGATCTTCCAGGCTCAGACAGGCGAGCAGCTCGGCACGTTTTACGGACGCACCTTCCTCACCAGCTGCTCCCAGCTGCCGGCGCCCTTCAACTCGCAGTGCGGTGGGCCCACGAGCGCGTTCCAGGCGAACGATCAGGGCTTCCTCGTGTGGGTGGGGCAGGGGAACAATCCCGGCATGGGCATCACCAACAACCTGTGGCAGACGCAGCTCCCCGGCGCGCAGGCGCCGTGGAACGTGGCACTGAACTGGGGCATGCCGATCATCCTGCGCGGGGCGGGCCTGACCGGCCAGAGCGCGCAGATCGTCGCGCTCGGCAACGCGCTCCCCGACTTCCGGTTTGCGATCACGCAGAACGTCACGTGGAAGCGGTTCACGGTTTATGCGCTCCTCGACGCGGCGATCGGCCAGAGCGTCTGGAACCAGGGATACCACTGGGCGCACCTCGATTTCCTCTCGAAGGACGTCGATCAAACGGCGAAGTCGCTGCAGAGCGCCAAGCCGATCGGCTACTACTATCGTGCCGGCCCGCCCGACAACAACAACGGGATTGGCGGTCTCTACGACATCCTCGGCCCTAACAACTTCTCGGTCGAGAAGGCGAGTTACGCCAAGGTCCGCGAGCTCCTTGTGTCGTACCGGATCGGTCCGATTGGCGGTGTCGGGGACTGGGTCGTTAGCGGGGTGGGGCGGAATGTGTTGACCATTACCGGTTACCGCGGGTTCGACCCGGAGGTAGGGATCGGAGCGGGTGCGGGGTCCGGTGGACAGTTGAACTCCGGCGCCTTGAACGCGGTCGACGCGTTCACGTTCCCGAATCTCCGCACCTTTACGGTGGGAGTGTCCACGCGATTCTAGTCGAGGCCGGCCTCGCCGCCAGGCGGCGAGGCCCTCGCGTCAACGTCCCCGGGGGACTCCTGATGAAAGCCTTGCACTACGCGCTCTCTGGTCTCGTCGGACTCGCTTGGCTGGCGTGCCACGATCCGCTGAGCGTCACGAACGAGAACAACCCCGACCGCTTCTCGGCGCTCAAGACGCCCAACGAGCTCGAGAACTTCTTGGGCTTCGGCTATACGGTCGCGCACTCGGGCACGCTCGGCGGCGCCGCCATTCCCGGGTGCACCGAGCCGTGCCTCGACGGGCTGCAGGCGCAGCTCCAGACCATGGGGATGGAGAACGTCTCGGGCCTCGCCAACTTCGCCATGGGCCCGCGCAGCGCGATCCCGCGGAACGCGATCGACAACACGCCAGGCAGCCAAGGGAACGTGGGCAACTACCGCGATTTCGTGGTGGAGAACCGTGCGGCGCGGATGGCGACCCTCGCGCTCGCGAAAATCAACGAGCTCGGCACCCTCAGCACACCGGCGCGCACCGCACGCGCCCGCGCCTTCGCCCGGTTCGTCCAAGGGGTGGCGCTCGGCAATCTGGCGCTGGCGTATGATTCCGCGGCGATCCTCACCGAGACCAACACGACGCAGGCGATCGTTCCGCTCGCGCCGTACGGCACGGTCATGAGCGCGGCGCTCGGCTACCTGGACTCCGCGATCGCCATTCTCGGCGGGGCAGTCCCGGCGGGGCCCGCGTCCGATTGGTTCCCGCCGCCCAGCGGCACCTGGGTCAACGGCGTCAACCTCACCGCGGGGCTGCTCAAGCAGATGGCTTATTCGTACAAGGCACGGTTCCGGGCCGGGGTCGCGCGCTCACCGGCGGAACGGGGCGCGGTCACCTGGAGTCGGGTGATCATCGAAGGCGACTCCGGGATCCAGACCGACCTGAACGTCACGATGGCCCCCTCGCAGGGCTGGGACGTCTCGTGGGTGGCCCAGCATTACGCCACCGGCTCGGCCAACTGGCATCAGATGTCGCAGTTCGTCATGGGGATGGCGGACACGTCGGGTGCGTACGACGCTTGGCTCGGGACGGCACCGGCCAGCCGAGCGACGTTCGTCGTCGTATCCCCGGACAAACGCTTCCCCCAAGGGACGTCGCGCGCACTCCAGATTGCGGATACCCAACCAGCGAGTTTCGCCTCGACCCGGTACTACCGCAACCGCCCCGTTGGCGAGGACGCGCCCGGCGATCCGCTCAACATCTCGATGTATGACTATCGCCGCTCATTTGGCTATTTCAGCAACAGCCGCAACGGACCCTATCCGTTGATGACGCGGGCGGAGATCCGGCTCCTCGCCGCGGAGGGGAACCTGCGCGCGGGGAACGTCGCGCAGGCAGCCCTGCGAATCGACAGCTCGCGGGTGGCTAAGGGGCGCCTGCCCGCGCTCGCGGGCGCGGTGGCCGACACGCTGAGCGCGGTGCCGGGTCTCGGCGCGTGCGTCCCGCGCGTCCCCGACGCAGCGCAGAGCTTCAAGAAGAGCACGTGCGGGAACATCTGGGCCGCCCTGAAGTGGGAATACCGAATGGAGACCGCGTACACGGGCTACGGGATGTGGTACTTCGCTGCGCGCGGCTGGGGCGACCTGCCCGAGGGGACGGCGGTGCAGTGGCCCGTGCCCTTCCAGGAGATGCAGGTCAGGAGTGAGCCCTATTACGGGGTCGGCGGCGTGGGCCAAATCGGCGGCTCGGGACCCGGCAACTACGGCCTGTTCAAGGGTGGCGTCTACTGATGGTAGCGGCCATCGTGGCGCGCCGGTCGTGGCCCTTGGCGGCCGGATTCGGCGCGCTGCTCGCGACCGGCTGCTACACCTATGCCCCGGTGGGAAGCGTGGCCCCGGCGCCCGACGCCGAGCTCTCACTCGTCTTCACCGACCAGGGCCGGGTCGGCGCGGGGAGCGTGCTCGGGCCCAGCCTCGAGCGGGTGGACGGCCGCGTAGTCCAGGCGACGGACTCGGCGTACCTCATCCGCGTGGTGCGCGTGACCGACCTGCGCGGCGTCCAGACGCCCTGGCGCGGTGAGACCGTGCACGTGGCCCGGGCGTGGGTGGGGAACACGTACGAGCGCCGCTTCTCTCGGTCGCGCACCTACCTCGTCGCGGGCATCTGCGCCGCAGCGGTGGCGGCATTCATCGGCACCCGAGGATTTGGGCTCGGTGGGCGCATCCTGCAGACTCCGGGGGGCGCGGTCGGGGGCAACGGTCAATGAAGCGCGACAATCACTTCTTTCTCATTGAGTGTGCAATGCGTCGATTTCGGTTTTCCGCGCTCTGCGTCGTACTCGGAGCGGGCACCTCGTGTCACGGCGACGCGGTCACCACCTCGCCTGTTATCCCCATGGGAGCGATTCATTTCGTGAATGCGGTGCCGGACACGGTGAAGATGGACTTCCGGGTCGTGGACATGGTCTCGAACGCCGGCTTGTTCGGCGCTGCGTTCCGGAGCGCCTCGATGTTCTACATCGGGATCGAGGCCGGGACGCGCCGCCTGCGGGTATTCTACGACACGACTGATGTCACGATTGCCCAAACCGTCTTCTCCGACACCTCCTTCGCCGTTGTTGCAAATCAGAACTACACGTTCGTGGAGGCGGGATACGCGCGCACGGGCTCGGTGCCCGGGCGAACTGTGATGATCCTGGCCGACGGCGCAACTGATCCCGGGGCGACGAACATCGGGTTGCGGGTCGTCCATGTCGGAGCCGGCCTCGGCGCGCTCGACGTGAACGTGACGCGCCGCCCGAGCGACACGCTCCCCACGACGCCGCTCGTCGGCAATCTGACCTACGGCAGCCTCGGGGCCTACCTCGCCATCCGGGCGGACACGGCGGCCGCCGAGTCGCTGCGCGTGGTCGTCACCGCCGCCGCCACGCGGGCGCCAGCCCTCGTGACACTCAGGCTGCCGACCGGTGTCGCCGGCACGCCCACGGTGAACCCGATCGCCGGCGCCCGGGTTGTGGGGTCAGTGCTGACCGTCCTGGTCGTGCCCGCGTCGGTGGTTGGCAGTCCGGCGCCCCAGGGGGGAGCCTTCGCGGCGCCGAGCGGCGTCGTGCTCGTCGACCGCCGTCCGTCCAACACCGCGCCCTAGAGGTCGCGCTCTCGCCCAGCCGCCGGCGGCGCCCGCAGGACCGCTCCACCGCAGACCGCTACCCGGGCGTGGTTCAGTTCTCGATTGAGCTGACGATCCTGCGGATGGAGGGTGCGGACAGGTTCTGCTGGGCCGTGCGCCTCACGCAGGTGCCCGCCACCAAGTTCATGCTTGGTCTTGCCGGCGAAACTCGCCTCCCAGTAGCGGGCTAAACAAAAAATCGTGAAACTGGCCCACCAAACCGTTCAACCGGAAGCACGTGGCGATCTGGGCCCAGTGGCGGATCTCATGCATCAAAATATGGATAACAATCTTCCGTGGTGTCGCCCTGAGAGGGGTATTCATGATCTTGAAATCCTGGGGGGCGTCCCACTGCGCGGCGGGAAACGTCGCGACGAGTTCTCTTAACTCCTTCCGACTTTGCTGACCGAATTGGAAGAGCGCCTCAGTCCTGTCGATCGAGACAGCGCCGGTATCGGTCAACGGTCGGCCAGCAAGCCTCTCCACGTACCGCTTCTCGGCAGAAAAAATGTGCCTCATTAACTGACCCACGGTGTGCGGCCCGACACTAAGCTTCAGGACTTCGTCACCGTGCTGCCGGAGCCAGTCATACCACTGGTGGCGTTCCCAGTCGGTGTAATCCATCAGATCATCGAGACTCAGCCCGTTGACCATTTGTGCCCTCCACTGCATTCGCCCGTGGGACGTGCGGCAAGTTGGCCACGCAAGCGGGCTCGTTCAACCTGGCGGGCCGACCCTCAACCCGTCCGGTCTGTGACCTTCAGACCGAACCGCTACCCCTCGGAACGCCAGTCGTCCAAGCGGTCAGGCGGGCTCGAGCGGAACGGTGGGCCAAAACTCGGCGGAGGTCACCACGGGGACAATTTCAAAATCGATCAGGTCCCTCCACCGGTCCATCCAGGGGGCGAGTGATTCCGCCTGCCGCGCTTCCATGACCTGAAAGCAGCGCGTGCCCGTCGCGTCCACCCAGCTCGCGTGGTAGGTCACGCCGTCGGGCAGCATGCGGCCATGGCGCGCGAACCGCTCGCGAATCGGCCGCGGATCGCGCTGTTTGAAGCGCTCAATGACCATGAAGAGCATGCGGCGAAGTGTATCGCGCGGCGGCGAACCCGCAAATCCAGAGCGCCGTCGGGGGCGCTGTGGTACTGCGGCGACGACCTACGACCCAGTCGTGGCTGGGGACCGTTCGCGCTCGTGCGCGACGCGCCCCGGGGTTCTCCCCCCCGGCCAGCGGAACCATAGGGGTCAATTTGAGGACCCCCACTACCGTCGGAACGGTAGTGGGTCAATTTGCCGTGCTTGAGCGGTCAGGGTGGCACGGTTTATGCTTGATCGTTTAGTATTGACTTCTAGGCCCCTAGGAACATCTTGGCGCCTAGTAGGGTCAAGTAAGTACGGCTGCCAACGCATGCGTGTGGAGTCCTATGGCCCGCGAACGCATGACGAACCTAGAGATGGTGGCCGAGTGCCTAAGGGAGATCGGGGTACTAGTGTTGGTCTTTGGGTTTCTGGATTTGGCCTTTGAGGCCACTCCGGGAACCACTAGGCTAACCCCATTTTGGGTCGCGGCGATAACGATTGTGTCCCTCTCGTTCGGCTTTCTGTTTGAGCGCATTCGGAGGGAGTGAGGGTCATCATGAATAGGCTCTTGGGTTCGGTTTCACTTGTGGTCGCCGTGCTGGTAATCACCGGGGCTATCATGGCTGTGTTGGAGAAGCGCGAGCCGCGTCGAGCGCGGCGCGGCAAGGAAGGATTGTATCCACTTCCAATGCCTCCCATGCCCAAGATCCACGGACCACAGCCACCCAACAGAGAGCACGAGATGGCGTAGGACAATAAGGCCCCCAATCTCGGGGCCTTTCTGTTTCGTTGGCCTTCCTGTATGTTGTCCGACATGCCTAAACGCTCAAGCAAGCCCCATCCCGACGAGAACACATCAGCTACCGACGCCGTGAATCAGCTTACCGACTCAGAACCCCATAAGAACCCCGCTGCTGTGGCCCTGGGGCGCCTTGGAGGCATGAAGGGCGGTCCAGCCAGAGCCAGGAAGCTCTCGGCGGCTAGACGCTCTCAGATCGCCAGGAAAGCCGCCCGCAAGCGTTGGGAGAGCTCCTAGGCAACGGTAAGCTGCGGCGCGCCCTCGGCACCGTTCTTCTGCTTCCGCCATTCCTCGGCGGCCTGGGCCATCGTCTTGCCGCCCTTCATCGCCTCAGCGAGGAAGACATGGTACGCTGACTTCGGCGCGGACGCCGATTCAGTTCCCGGCTTTGCCTTCGGTGCCTTACCCGCCTTTCCCCGACCCTTGCCCTTCTTCGGCTTCTCGTCAGGCCCCTTGGGCTTGCTCGGATACCATTCTGCAAGTCCCCAGCCGTTCGTGGTATTGACCACCACATCCGCTTCCTTCAATCGCTTCAGAGCAGTCGAAAGCGTCGCATAGAAGTCTTTGGAGTTGGTGAGCAGGCCGCCTGTTTTCAAGGCTTCCTCAATCGTCTTGGGCGTTTGCGGCTGCTTCATAATGTTCAGATATTTCTTGATTGCGTCCGGAATCTTCATCCGGAAAAACTCATCCTGCCGAATGCGACCAGTCTGCGGCGCACTTGTCAGCTGCCCGGGAAGCGCAGCCGGCGCCTGTTCTCCCTCCGCAACGGGCTGTCCCAGACGTTGCCGAACGCCAGCGATCATGAGGTCCAACTGCGCTCGCTGGGCCTCCAGTTCTGCTAGCCAGGTTGCCAAATCCAACTGTTGGTCCGACATGTGGATACCCCCGCTTTTCTCACGCGCTACTTGAACGTCACCTAGGAACGTGCTACATTTGCCCCGCCGCCTGGGAGAAGGGGCCTAACCACGGCCCCCCTCCCTCAGCGAGCCCCCGGAATGAACACGGGGACTAGAGAGACACTGGCATATGTATCACCGCCTCCTCTCGCGGCGGGGTGCTTCGGGACGATCCTTCTCACGGGACTCCGAGGCCCCCGCCTGTTAGTTCGCCCCCCAATGTATAAGTAGATCGTCCTGCGCGCCAGAGGGGTGTGTGCCGTGCGCCTCGCTGGGTAAGCAACCAGCAGCATAGGCGGCGACAGGCTTTCCCAATGGTCACCATGTACAGCGGCTGCCATACACCTGAGTTACCAGCTAAGTAATGGTAGCTACAGGCAGTTACGGGCAGTTCCGTCGTGGCTGTGTTTGGTCGCACTGGGCATCTTGACACCTTGAGCGCTCAAGCATAGCTTGTATCCATGAACACGCTATCAGCGCAGCGGCGCACCCAAGTCATTCAGGCGCTAGTCGAAGGAAACTCCATCCTCGGCTCACCGGCACAGCCAAGGGCACCGTCTTGCGCCTCTTAGTAGAAGTCGGAGAAGCGTGCGCAACCTTCCATGACCGCACCGTGCGTGGCATCAACGCCAAGCGCGTCCAGTGCGACGAGATTTGGTCCTTCACCTACGGCAAGGAACGGAATCTCCCGGACAGGCTGCGGGGCACTCCGGGCGTCGGAGATACGTGGACGTGGGTGGGCCTCGACGCCGAGTCCAAGTTGGCCGTGTCGTGGCTGGTGGGTGATCGCAACGCACCCACCGCGCTCCGCTTCCTGAAAGACTTGCGCTCACGGCTCGCCAACCGCGTTCAGCTTACGACGGACGGGCATCAGGTCTATTACACGGCGGTCGAAAGTGCCTTCGGTTGGAACGGCGTGGACTATGCCATGCTGGTCAAGCTGTATGGTCCCGGACTAGAGACCGACCGCGGCTACAGTCCGCCGCGTTGCGTAGGCTGCCAGCGGCACTGGGTGATGGGTCGCCCGGACGAGAAGCACGTCTCTACGTCCCACGTCGAGCGCCAGAACCTCACGATACGCATGCAATCGCGGCGCTTCACGCGGCTCACCAATGCCTTCAGCAAGAAGCTAGAGAACCACGCGCACGCGGTCGCGCTGCACTTCCTTCATTATAACTTCTGCCGCCCGCACCAGACGCTCACCCGCCGCGCCAAGGGAATTCACCGCACGCCCGCCATGGCCGCTGGACTGACCGACCGCGTATGGACCGTCGCGGACCTCGTTTCCCTGATTTCGAATTGACCCACTACCGTCGGAACCCTCAGGTTGACAGGGCCTTACGGCCCGGCTATCGTTCGCGGCTGTCACCGACCGGGCCACGTTCGAGAAGGCGGGCATGAAGACTTTCAGCTTGCGCAAAGAGGATGTGACGCATGACTGGTTCGTGGTCGACGCGGCCGGGCAGCCGCTCGGCCGGCTCGCGAGCCGGGTGGCGCAGATCCTGCGCGGCAAGCACAAGCCCACGTTCACGCCGCACCTGAACGGGGGCGACTGCGTGGTCGTCGTGAACGCGGCGAAGGTGAAGCTCACCGGCCGCAAACTGGAGCAGAAGCGCTACTTCCGGCATACGGGCTACATGGGACACGAGCGGTTTCGAGCGGTGAAGGATGTGTTGGCGACGCACCCCGAGCGGGTGATCGAGCGGGCGGTCTGGGGCATGTTGCCCAAGACGACCCTGTCGCGCCAGAAAGTGAAACAGATGCTCAAGGTGTACGGCGGGGCGGACCATCCCCACGCCGCGCAGCGGCCCCAGCCGCTGCCGGCCGCAGCCGCGCGATGAGCAGCGTCGCGCCGCCGGAGCTCCGCTGGCACGCCGTCGGGCGTCGCAAGGTCGGGGGAGCGCGCGTGTATCTCACGCCAGGCTCGGGGAAGTGGAACATCAACGGCCGTACGCTCGGCGACTATTTTCCGCGGCCGTCGCTCGTGTCGCACATCCAGCAGCCGTTTACCGCGACCGACACGCTCGGGGCCTTCGACGTGCGGGCCATCTGTCGCGGCGGCGGGGTGACGGGGCAGGCCGGGGCGCTCCGGCTGGCAATCGCGCGGGCGTTGTGCCTCGCGGACGAGCGGCATCGCACGAAGCTGCGGGAGCAGGGGCTCCTGACACGCGATCCGCGCGTCGTCGAGCGCAAGAAGCCCGGCCGCGCCGGGGCGCGCAAGCGCTTCCAGTTCTCCAAGCGCTAATCAATCACACCGCCGGATTCCGCTCTGGGTGTCCGCCTGCGGGCGGATGTGGGCGGGAGATGAAGGCGGTGGCAGACGAACCCATGAGAGGGAGTGCATGACGCAGCCTCAGTTGCAGGACCTGCTGGAAGCGGGTGTCCATTTCGGCCATCAGACGCGCCGTTGGAATCCGAAGATGCGCCGGTTCATCTTCGCCGAGCGCTCCGGCATCTACATCATCGACCTGCAGAAGACCCTCCGCCAGATCGAGGTCGCGCAGGAGCTATTGCGTGGCGTCGTGCTGAAAGGGGAGGGTGTGCTGTTCGTCTGCACGAAAAAGCAGCTCAAGAACATCCTCCAAGTTGAGGCGCAGCGCTGCGGCGCGTACTACGTCACGGAGCGCTGGCTGGGCGGCACGCTGACGAACTTCCAGACGATCAAGAAGCAGATCAAGCGCCTGAAGGAGCTGGAGCAGGGGACGGCGGAAGGCGAGTTCGAGAACTACACGAAGAAGGAGCAGCTGCTGTTCGACCGCGAGCGGGCAAAGCTCGAGAAGTACCTCTCGGGCATCAAGAACATGGCGCGCCTCCCCGGGGCCCTGTTCATCGTGGATTCGAAGAAGGAGCGCATCGCCGTCGCGGAGGCCAACAAGCTGGGGATCCCGGTCGTGGCGATCGTCGACACCAACGCCGATCCCGACCTGATCAACGTGCCGATCCCCGGCAACGACGATGCGATCCGCGCCGTTTCGCTCATCACCGCCGCGATCGCGGACACCATCACCGAAGCGCGGCGGCAGATGCCGTTGCACGAAGCGTCCGAGGAGGGCGAGGGCGTCACGTACTCGACCGAGACCGGCGTCGAGACGGAGGCGGAAGGCGACAAGAAGAAGAAGCCGGCGCGCCGGAAGCGGCGCGCCAAGCCCGAAGCGATCGCGGCGCGGCTCAAGACGGAGGAGGGGCCGGCGGCCCCGGCGGCCCCGGCGGACGCAAGCGGCGGGGGCGAGGGCTAACCCCTCCCGGGCCCGTCCCAGGAGGAGCAACCCACCGCCGCCCTCCCGCGCCCTGCGGCGCGAGGGCGGCGATTTTTTGGAGGCGTGAGGAGCGTGGCGACTGTGAAAGAGATTCCGGCGAAGCTCGTCGCCGAACTGCGCGCCCGGACCGGCGCCGGCATGATGGATTGCAAGAAGGCGCTCCAGGAGACGGGGGGCGACCTCGAGAAAGCCGTCGACTTGCTGCGCCAACGGGGCGCCGTCAAGGCCGAGAAGCGCGCCGGGCGCGAGGCGTCGGAGGGCGTGATCGGCTCCTACGTGCATCACGACGGCTCGATCGGCGTGCTCGTCGAGGTGAACTGCGAGACCGACTTCGTGGCGCGGACCGAGGACTTCAAGGTGCTCGCCAAGGACCTCGCGATCCACATCGCGGCGACCCGGCCGCTCGCGGTGCGGGTGGACGACCTCCCGCCCACCGTCGTCGAGCGCGAGCGCCAGGTCTACGAGGCGCTCGTCAAGGAGCAGGAGAAGCCCGAGGCGATCCGGGCCAAGATCGTCGAGGGCATGATGAAGAAGTTCTACGAAGAGACCGTCCTGCTCGAGCAGAAGTTCGCGAAGGACGACAAGCAGACGGTGGGCGAGCTCGTCAAGGCACTGTCGGCGAAGACGGGCGAGAACGTGCAGGTCCGCCGCTTCGTGCGCTACGAGCTCGGCGGCACCTGAGTGGCCACGGCCCTCCGCGCGCGCCTCGCCTATCCGCGCGCGCTGCTCAAGATCTCGGGCGAGGCGTTTGCGGGTGAGCGCGGCGCCGGCGGGGGCATTGATTTCGGCTTCATCGACCGGCTCGGCGACGAGCTCAAGGCGGTCGCCGCGGTCGGCGTTCAGCTGGGCCTCGTGGTGGGCGGTGGTAACATCCTGCGCGGCACGGCGGCCAGCGAGCAGGGCATGGACCGCGTGTCCGCCGACTATATGGGGATGCTCGCCACCGTGATCAACGCCCTCGCCCTGCAGGACATCCTCGAGAAGAAGGGTGTCGATACGCGGGTCATGTCGGCGATCCGCATGGAGGAGCTGGCGGAGCCCTACATCCGGCGGCGCGCCGTGCGCCACCTCGAGAAGGGCCGCATGGTCATCTTCGCCGGCGGCACGGGAAACCCGTACTTTTCGACCGATACCGCGGCGGTGCTCCGGGCGCTCGAGATCGAGGCCAAGGTGCTGCTCAAGGCGACCAACGTGGACGGCGTGTATACGGCAGACCCGAAGAAGGATCCCAAGGCAAAGTTCCTCGCGGAGCTCTCCTTCCGTGACGCGTTGGTGAAGGGCTATGCCGTGATGGACGCCAATGCGTTCGGGCTGTGCAAGGAGAACAAGCTCCCCATCGTGGTGTTCAACATCAACCAGCCCGGCGCGACGGCCAGGGTCCTGGCCGGCGAGCGTGTCGGCACAATCGTGCAATGACCACCCTCGCAGACCACGTCAAGCAGGCGAAGCAGGGGATGGACAAGGCGGTGGAGGCGGTGAAGCGGGAGTTTGCGACCGTCCGCACGAGCAAGGCGACCACGTCGCTGCTCGATCTCGTCCGGGTGGAGGCCTACGGCAGCGAAGTGCCGTTGAATCAGGTGGCGAGCGTGGCCGCGCCGGAGCCGAAGCTCCTGACGGTGCAGCCGTGGGACAAGTCGCTCCTCAAGGCCGTCGAGAAGGGGATCCTCGCGTCCGAGCTTGGTCTCACCCCGTCGAATGACGGCAACGTGATCCGGATTCCGATCCCGCCGCTCACCGAGGAGCGCCGCCGCGAGCTCGTCAAGGTCATCCACAAGTTTGCCGAAGAAGGGCGGGTCGCCGTGCGCCACGCGCGCACCGAGGCGATCAACCGCATCAAGAAGACCGAGCACGTCTCCGATGACGAAAAGAAGCACACCGAGAAGGACGTCCAGAAGGTGCACGACGACCATCTGAAGCTGGTGGAGGAGTCGCTCAAGGCCAAAGAGGCGGAGATCATGGAGGTCTAGCGTGGCGGACGACCTGCTCGAGCAAATCCGCGCCAACGGAGCGGTTCCCCGGCACGTCGCCGTCATCATGGATGGCAACGGGCGGTGGGCGCGCGAGCGGAGCCTGCCCCGGCCCCTGGGGCACCGCGCGGGAATGAAGGCGGTGCGCGAGGCCGTGGAGGGGGCGATCGCCGCCGGCGTCGAAGTCCTTACGCTGTTCGCCTTCTCCGACGAGAACTGGCAGCGCCCGCAGCCCGAGATCTCCGCGCTGATGGAGCTGTTGGAGGAATACATCGCGCGCGAAGTCGCGGAGTTGCGCGGGCAGGGTGTGGCCGTGCACGTGCTCGGGGACCGGACACGGCTAGTGCCCGGCGCCCGCGCGGCGGTCGAGCGCGCCGAGCGGGACACGCGCGCGGGTACGAAACTCGCCCTCAACCTCTGCATCTCGTACTCGTCGCGTGCCGAGCTGGCGCGCGCCGCGCGACTCCTTGCCGAAGATGTCTTGAAGGGGGCGCGGCGGCTCGAGGAGATCGACGAGGCGGCGCTGGGCGCCAAGCTCTATACGGCGCCGTGGGGTGATCCCGACCTCTTGATCCGCACCTCCGGCGAGTATCGGCTCTCGAACTTCCTGTTGTGGCAGCTTGCCTACACGGAGCTCTACGTCACGCCCGTGCTGTGGCCCGACGTGACGCGGCGCGACCTGTTCCAAGCGATCCTCGACTACCAGCGGCGCGAGCGCCGCTTCGGGAAGGTGCTGGCGTAATGTCTCGCAATCTGTTCGTGCGCATCGCGGTTGCAGTTCCCGCCATCGCCTTCACGCTCGTCGTGCTGTGGGTCGGCACCTGGCCGCTCGCCCTGTTCGTGGCCGTCTTGGGCGTGCTCGGGACAGCCGAAGTGTACGACCTCGCACGCAAGCGGGACATCCACCCACTCGCGCCCCTGGGCCTCGCCGCCGCCGCGGCGAGTCCGTTTGCGACCTTGTGGGTGAAACACTATGCCGACTCGGAGCCGGTGCTGTACGCGGCCGCGATCTGGCTGCTGCTCGTCCTGGTGGGGGCGGTGCGCACCCGGACCCCGGCCCAGCACCCGCTCGAGGCGGTCGCGGTGACGATCTTCGGCACGCTGTACGCGGGGATGCTGCTCGCGTTCCTGGTCGCGATCCGGCACGGCCCGCACAGCGACGCGCACCCGCGCGGCTCCTTCGCCCTCGCCGTGCTGCCACTCGTCCTTACCTGGGTGTGCGACACGGTGGCCATGGCGGCGGGCACGCTGGTCGGGGGGCCAAAGCTCGCGCCCGTCTTGTCGCCGCGGAAGACGTGGGCGGGGGCGATCGGCGGCGTGGTGGGTGCGGTCGTCGCGGCGCTGGTCTACGGTACGCTGGTCCTCGCCCGAGTGCCCATGGGGCTCACGATGTGGCAACTCATGGTGGCGGCGATTGTGATCGCGGTGGTCGCGCAGGTTGGCGACGTGGCCGAGTCCCTCTTCAAGCGCGAGGCCGGCGTGAAGGACTCCTCCACGCTCATTCCGGGACACGGCGGCGTCCTCGATCGCCTCGATTCCCTGTACTTCGTCCTGCCCGTCACGGCGGGGCTGTTTCGGCTGTTCGGCGTCGCATGAGTGTCGGGGTTGCGATCCTCGGGTCGACCGGCTCGATCGGCCAGTCCACGCTCCAGGTCCTCGCGCGCCAGCGCGAACGGTTTCACGTCGCGGCCCTGACCGCGCACTCGAACGCGGACCTGCTCGCGCGCCAGGCGGCGGAGTGGTGCCCGAGTTACGTCGGCCTCGTGAACGGGGACAAGGGCGCGCGCCCGGGCGAGGGGAAAGCCCGAGGCGGCCAGGGGCGGGGGCCGCACTGTCTCGTCGAGGCCGCTACCCGGCCGGACGTGCAGATCGTGGTGAACGGGATCGTGGGGGCGGCGGGGCTCGAGGCGACGCTGGCGGCGCTCCGGGCCGGCAAGCGGGTGGCCTTGGCGAACAAGGAAACCCTGGTTATGGCGGGCGAGCTCGTGACGCGCGCGGCGCGCGAGGGCGGCGGCGAGGTGGTGCCGGTCGACTCCGAGCACAGCGCGGCACTGCAGTGCATCACGGGCCGGCAGCCGACCGAGGTGGCGCGCTTGATCCTCACGGCGTCGGGTGGCCCGTTCCGCACCTCGACGCCCGCCCGCGTGGCCGACGCCACGGTGGACGAGGCGCTGCGCCATCCCACCTGGAAGATGGGGAAAAAGATCACCATCGATTCGGCGACGCTGGTGAACAAGGCGCTCGAGGTCATCGAGGCGCATTTTCTCTTCGGCTTGCCCTACGAGGCGGTCGACGTTGTGGTACATCCCCAGTCGGTGGTGCACGCCTTCGTCGAGTTCGTGGACGGCGCCGTGCTCGCCCAAGTCGGCTTCCCCACGATGGAGCTACCGATCCTCTACGCGCTCACGCACCCGGTCCGCGTGCCCGACGGTGGCACGCGGCGCTTCGATCCCGTGGCGGCGGGCACGCTCAGCTTCGAGCCCGTGCAGCCGGAGCTGTATCCGGCCTACGGGCTGGGCCGCGCGGCAGCGGCGACCGGCGGCACGGCGCCGACCGTCTTCAACGCCGCGAACGAGGTGGCGGTGGAACACTTCCTCGCCGGCCGGATCCGGTTCGGCCGCATCGCGGAGACCATCGCGCGGGTGCTTGAGGGCCACCGACCGACGAGCGCAGCCTCACTCGAGGCGGTGCTCGGCGCGGATGCCGAAGCGCGCCGCCTCGCGCGGGAGGCGGTGTGCTCCTGACGCTCGCGGCCCTGGTGGTCGTCTTGGGGCCGCTGATCTTCGTGCACGAGCTGGGGCACTTCGTCGCCGCCAAGGCGGTCGGCATTCAAGTGCTGCGCTTCTCGATCGGCTTCGGGAAGCCGGTGATCGCGTGGCGTCGCGGCGAGACGGAGTACTGGATCTCCTGGCTGCCGTTGGGCGGCTACGTGAAGATGGCGGGGCTCGAGGACGAGGGGCTCACGGGCAGCTTGGAGGGCGGCAAGGCCCAGGTGCCCGTCGACCCGGCGCGCGCGTTCGACCGTCAGCGGCTCTGGAAGCGCACCGTCGTCATTCTCGCCGGGGTAACGATGAACTTGGTCTTCGCATTCCTTCTGTACGCCGGGATTGCCGGCACGGTCGGGGCCCCCGAGCTCGCGAGCACGCAGATCGATTCGGTGACGGCGCGCCTGCTGCCGCGCGGCACCGAGGCACTCGCGACTCTCCGGTTCGGCGACCGGATTGTCCGCGTGAACGGCGACACCGTGCGCTCGTGGAACGCGATTGTCGATCACCTGTCGACGGGCCCCGCCGAGCTGCGCCTCGAGGTCGCCGGGCGGCGCGAGCCGGTTGTGGTGCGGCTGCCCGACGGTGGCCTCGCGACCCGCGAGGCGTTGGTGCGCGCGCTGGTGCCCCTTTACCCACCGCGACTCGGCTTTCTGGAGCCCGGGCGACCGGCCCTCCGGGCCGGGCTCCAACCGGGCGACCTGCTGCTCCGTGCCAACGGCGACACGCTGCGCTCGTGGACCGACGTGCTCCACACCGTGTGGCGCCATCCCGCACAGCCGTTGCGCTTCGACGTGCTGCGGGGCGCGAGCGTGCTTCCGGTAACGGTCGTGCCCGACTCGCAGACCGAGACCGACACCACCTCGCCGCGCCCGAAGGTGTACGGCGCGATCGGCGCCGGGCCGGATCCCCCCACGATCCACGTCCGCGAGTCAGTCGGGCGCGCGCTCGTCTCGGGCGCCAAGGAGACGTGGGCTCGCACGCTCGCCGTGCTGGGGTTCCTCAAGGGCCTCGTGCTGCGCCAAGTCTCGCCGCGCGAGGTGGGCAGCATCCTGACCGTGGGGCAGATCTCCGGTCAGGCCATTCGGCTCGGGCCCGACCTGCTCCTGAGCTTCATGGCGCTGTTCTCGATCAACCTCGCGATCCTCAACCTCTTGCCGATCCCGGTGCTCGACGGGGGCCAGCTCATGTTCCTCATCGCCGAGGCGGTGCGCCGCAAGCCGCTCTCCGTGGAGCTGCGCACGCGCCTCACTCAGGTCGGCTTCGCGGTCCTGATCGCGATCATGATCCTGGCCCTGACCAACGATGTCCGCCGCCTCCTCCCCCGTTAGCGACGCGCTCGCGAGCTACGTCGCGGGGCGCATCAAGTCGGAGCGTGTGGTGATCGCGGTGGCGGCGGCCTTTTACGGCGCGCGCGGCGGCCGCGAGCGGGGCGCGTTACAGCCGCTGATCGACGTGATCGACCGGGCGTCGCCCGGAATCGTGGAGCTCGGCAGCGTGGCGGGTGGTGTGGGGTTCGAGATCCGGCTCGCGGAGCGCCCGTTCCCGCGTCAGTACGAGGCCGCGCTCCGACGGGCGGCGGAACTGGTGCTCGCCGCGAGCGGGGGTCACGCGCCGGGGGAGGCGGCACCGGTGGCGCGCGCGCCGAGCGGCCCGGCCGCGCCGGCCGGGCCGGCCGAGCCGGCCCGAGGCGTGCTCGCCCGCCTCGTCGGCGCGATCCGCCGCCTGTTCAGCGCAGCAACTTGATCACGAGCACTACGAGCGCCGCGAGCAGCACGCCCGCCCCGACGACCCATTCCCAGGGGGCCTGCTCGGCCGCCGACCGCACGGCGCGCCACGCTCGGGTGCCGAGCGGCGTCGCGCGAGCTGCCGTGGCGGCGCGCCGGTGCGCCTCCACCGCCGCCAGGTCCGCGAGCAGCTCGGTGGCGTCGCGGTAGCGGTCGTTGGGATGCTTGGCGAGACATTTCCGCACCACGCGCTCGAGCCGTTTGGAGAGCTCCGGGCGCTTGCGGCGGAGCGAGGGCGGCGGCTGCTCCACGTGCAGCCGCGCGAGCTCGAACCAATCGCTCGACCGGAACGGCAACTCGCCCGTCGCCGCCTTGAAGAGCGTTATCCCGAGGGCGTAGAAATCGAGCCGCTGGTCCAGCGTGCGGCCCTGTGCCTGTTCGGGGGAGAGGTATTGCGGCGTGCCGATCGTCATGTTGACGCCGGTCGAGGCCACGTAGCCCGAGCGCGTGCGTGCGATCCCGAAGTCCGTGATCACGGCACTGCCGTCGGCGCGCAACAGGATGTTATCGGGCTTCAAATCGCGGTGGATCACCCCCTCGCCGTGGGCGAACTGCAGGCCTTCGGCCACCTCGCGGGCGATGCGGGCGATCTCCGCCTCAGGAAGCGGCCCGTCGCGCTCGATGCGGGCGCCGAGTGAGTCGGGGCAGAGCTCCATCGCGAAGTAGACGTCGCCGCCCGCGCGCGCCACGGCGCGGATGGGGATGATGCGCGGATGGCGCAGCTTCGCGGCCAGCTCGGCTTCGTTGCGGAACCGCGTCTCGAATTGCGGATCCCCGGCGTAGCGCGGCTTCAGGAGCTTCACGGCCACCGGCGTGCCGTCGGCGTCGCGTCCCGCGAACACCCAGGCGAAGCCGCCCTGCCCGAGCAGGCGCTCGAGCCGGTAGGGGCCTACGGAGGTGCCGACCAAGTCGGTGGGCGCGTGGGTCACGAGGGCTTTACAAACCGGTACCGGGCGTCTAAGTTACTGCGCTCTCAACGATTAGGGAACAGGATCAGATGTACGACAAGACGACGCCGGTCAGGAAGTACGGGCGGCACGAAGGCGACACGGGGTCGGCCCCGGTACAAATCGCGCTGCTCACCGAGCGGATCAACTCCCTCACCGATCACTTCCGGGTTCATGCCAAGGACTTCCACGGGCAGCGCGGCCTCCTCAGGATGGTGTCGCAGCGCCGCCGCCTGCTCGAGTACCTGAAGCGGAACGACCTGGAACGCTATCGGCAGCTCATCGAGGAGCTGGGTCTCCGCCATTAATACCACTGGCGTCGCGTTGGGCGCCCCGGAAGAGCACCGGGGCGCCTCGCGCATTTCTTTGTGCTCTAGACAGGCAATCTGGTGAAACACGTCGAACGCAACTTTGCGGGCCGCCCTCTCAAGCTCGAGACCGGGCGCCTGGCCAAGCAGGCCGCTGGGGCCTGCCTCCTGCAGTTCGGGGAGACGGTGGTCCTGGCGGCCGTGACCGTCTCGGACAACGTCTCGACCCTGCCGTTCTTTCCGCTGACGGTCGAGTACCGGGAGAAGGCCTACGCCGCCGGCAAGATCCCCGGCGGCTTTTTGAAGCGTGAGGGGCGGCCCTCCGACGAGGAGATCCTGTCGGCGCGGGTCACCGACCGTTCGATTCGCCCGCTCTTTCCCGAGGGGTTCAAGAACGAGGTCGAGGTCTTCATCTACGTGCTCTCGGCGGACCAGGAGAACGACGCCGACGTGCTGGGCGTGACCGCGGCCTCGGCCGCCCTCACCATGTCGAAAGTGCCCTGGGGCGGCCCCATTGCCGCGGTGCGCGTGGGCCGGGTCGAGGGGGCGTGGATTCTCAACCCGACCTTCCAGCAGCTCGAGTTCTCCGACGTCGACATGGTGGTGTCGGGCGCGGCCGACTCGATCGTGATGGTCGAGGGCGGGGCCTTGGAGCTCACCGAGCCCGAGATCGTGAAGGGTCTCGAGGTGGCGCACAAGGGGATCCGCGAGCTGCTCGACGCGGCGACCGAGCTGGTGGCCGAGACGCGCCTGCCGAAAATGGAGTGGACCAAGGTCGAGCCGCCGGCGGACCTGGTGGCCCGGGTGAAGGCGCTCGCGGAGCCGCGCATCGCGGAGGCGTTGAACCTGCCGGAGAAGGCGGAGCGGGCGCAGGCGCTCGCCGCCCTCAAGGCGACGATCCAGGGGCAACTCGCGGCCGAGTTCCCCGAGAACACGAAAGACGTCGGGCACGTGATCGAGGACATCGAATACCGCACCATGCGCGAGCAGGTCCTGACGCGCGCCGAGCGGGTGGACGGACGCGATCTCGATACCGTTCGCGCGATCGCGAGCGAGGTCGGCGTCCTTCCCCGCACGCACGGCTCGGCGCTGTTCACGCGCGGCCAGACCCAGGCACTCGTCTCCGCAACGCTTGGGACCACGTCGGACGAGCAGCGCATCGACTCGATCGACGTGGCACAGGAGACGACGAAGTCGTTCATGCTGCACTACAACTTCCCGCCGTTTTCGACCGGCGAGGTAAAGCCCATCCGCGGCACGTCGCGGCGGGAAGTCGGTCATGGCGCGCTCGCCGAGCGGGCGTTGCAGGCGCTGCTCCCGCCCTACGAGCAATTCCCCTACACGATCCGCATCGTGTCGGATATTCTCGAGTCGAACGGCTCGTCCTCCATGGCCACGGTGTGCGGCGGCTCCCTGGCGCTGTTCGATGCCGGGGTGCCGATGACCGCCGCGTGCGCCGGCATCGCGATGGGCCTCATCAAGGAAGGCAGCCGCGTCGCCGTGCTGACCGATATTCTCGGCACCGAGGACCACCTGGGCGACATGGACTTCAAGGTCGCCGGCACGCGCCAGGGTGTCACCTCGATCCAGATGGACATCAAGATCGAAGGGCTCGACTTCCGGATCATCAGCGAGGCGCTCGAGAAGGCGAAGAAGGCGCGGCTGCATATCCTCGACATCATGGACCAAGCGATCCCGAAGCCGCGCTCCCAGCTCTCCAAGTACGCGCCCCGCATCATCACCATGCAAATCCGGCCGGACAAGATCGGCGACCTGATCGGGCCCAAGGGCAAGACCATCCGCGGCATTCAGGAGCAGACCGGCGCCGAGATCAACGTGGACGACACCGGCCTCGTCACGATCTCGGCCGTGGGGGAAGGTGGCGAGCGTGCGCGCGACATGATCGCCGGGCTGGTGCAGGAGCCCGAAGTGGGCAAGGTATACGAGGGCGTGGTGAAGAGCACCACGGCCTTCGGCGCGTTCGTAGAAATTACCCCGGGCGTGGAGGGGCTGCTCCACATCTCGGAGCTGCAGCACGGGCGCACCGAGCGCACGGAGGATGTCGTCAAGAAGGGCGACCACGTGCGCGTGAAGCTGCTCGAAGTGGACGAGCGCGGCCGGATGCGGCTATCCCGCAAGGCGCTGCTCGAGAAACCGGAGCCCGCCCGCTCCCACTGATGGAGACGGTCCAGCTCGACCAGAACATCTCCCAGACCATCGCGCGCACGGGCGTGATCGTGCTGTCCGAGCGCGTGCCGAGCGTGCGCTCGGCGGCGGTGGGGATCTTCGTGCGCAGCGCCAGCGCCCACGAGCTGCGGCCCAAGATGGGCGTGTCGCACCTGCTCGAGCATATGGTGTTCAAGGGGACCGAGCGCCGCAGTGCCCAGGACATCGCCGTGGCGCTCGAGTCGCGGGGCGGCTCGCTCGACGCCTACACGTCCCGCGACACGACCGCGTTTCAGGCCCGCGTCTTGGACGCCGATTTGCCGCGCGCGCTCGACGTCCTGACCGATCTCGTCCGGAACCCCCTCTTACGGACCAGTGATCTCGAGCTCGAGCGCAAAGTCGTGCTCGAGGAGATCAGCACCGTCGCCGATACCCCGGACGACCAGGTGTTCGACCTGTGCTACGAGACCCTCTGGCCCGAGCATCCTTACGGTTACTCGATTCTCGGCACGCCGGACACGGTCAGCACCCTCTCCGCCAGCGACTTGCGGCAGCGTCACGGCCAGGCCTACTTCGCGGCGAACTGCGTGATCGCGGCCGCCGGGAACCTGGAGCACGATCGTCTGCTCGAGGAGCTGGCGCGGCACGGCTGGTTCGACCCGCCAGCCGAGGGTGCCCGGCGGGAGGCCCTGCCCCCGGCGGCCGTGCCCGCCGCCGTGCGCAGCCGCGAAGCCCGCTACGGCAAGAAGACCGCACAGACCCACATCGTGTTCGCGACCGACACGGTGCCCTACGCCGATCGGCGCAAGTACGCGCTGCTCGTGCTCGCGAACGTGTTCGGCGGGGGGATGTCGAGCCGGCTGTTTCAGCGCATCCGCGAGCAGCTCGGCCTCGCCTACGCGATCTACGCGTTCACCAGTTTCTATCGCCAGGTGGGCGTCGCCGGGGTGTACGTGGGCACGCAGCCCAAGACGGCGGCCCGGGCCGCGGCGGCCATTCGGGAGGAGTACGCCCACCTGGCGCGCACCGGGCTCGTCGGCGAGGCACTCGCGGAGGCAAAGCAGCAGACGCAGGGCCAGATCATGCTGTCGCTCGAGGGGCCCGTCGCGCGCATGTATCGGTTGGCAACCTTCCCGATCTTTGGTGAGCCGTATCAGAGCCTCGACGCAGTGCTCGCGGCGCTCGCGGGCCTGACCGAGGAGGAGGTGGCCGCGGTCGCAGCCGAGTTCTTCGATCCCGAGCGGCAAACGGTCGTCTGGCTCGGGCCCAACAAATCGATTCGCTGAGGCGGGGAGCGGGGGGGAGCGGGCATGATCGTCGGGGTGCCGAAGGAGCTCAAGACGGCCGAACACCGCGTTGCGCTGGTGCCCGCGGGGGCGGAATCGCTCGCGGGCGACGGCCACACGGTGCTGGTGGAGCAGGGGGCGGGGCTCGGCTCGGGATTCGCCGACGCCGCCTACCGGGCCGCGGGCGCGACCCTCGTGCCCAAGGCCCCGGACGTGTGGGGCCAAGCCGACATGGTCGTCAAGGTGAAAGAGCCGATCGAGCCGGAATGGCCCTGCATGCGCAAGGGCCAGGTCGTGTTCACCTACTTCCATTTCGCCGCCTCCGAGCCGCTGACCCGGGCCGTGATTCAGTCCGGGATCGTCGCGATCGCCTACGAGACCGTGCAGCTCGCCTCGGGTGAGCTGCCGCTGTTGACGCCGATGAGCGAAGTGGCGGGGCGGATGGCCGTGCAGGAAGGTGCCAAGTACCTGGAGAAGGTGTATGGCGGTAGCGGCATCCTGCTCGGCGGGGTCCCGGGCGTGCTCCCGGCCGACGTCCTGATCATCGGCGGCGGCGTGGTCGGCGCGAACGCGGCCAAGATGGCGGCGGGTCTCGGCGCCCGGGTAACGCTGCTCGATCTCTCACTGGATCGGCTGCGCTATCTCGCCGATGTGCTCCCCCCCAACGTCGATCTCCTGTACTCGAACCGCCACAACCTGCTCGAGCGGCTGCGCGTGGCCGACTTGGTGATCGGGGCGGTGCTCTTGCCCGGCGCCAAGGCCCCGAAGCTCGTGCGCCGCGAGGATCTGAAGCTTATGAAGCCGGGGTCGGTGATCGTGGACGTGGCGGTGGATCAGGGCGGGTGCATCGAGACCAGCAAGCCGACGACCCATGAGCACCCCACCTATGTCGTGGACGGGATCATCCACTACGCCGTCGCCAACATGCCCGGCGGCGTGCCCCGGACCTCCACGCTGGCGCTCACCAATGCGACCTTCCCCTACGCAAAGCGGCTCGCCCGCTCGGGCTGGCAGGAAGCCTGCAAACGTGATCACGCCCTGTTCCTGGGACTGAACGTGGTCCAAGGGCACGTCGTCTATCCCGCCGTGGCCGAGGCGTTCGGGTTCGCGGCGACGGACCCCCTGACGCTCGTGTGACGCCGCGGGTGCAGGTCCGGCGGCTACCGCATCACGCCGGGCTGCCGCTCCCGACGAAGCAGTCGACGGGTGCGGCCGGCTATGACGTGGCAAGCGCGGAACCGGACTTCAGCCTCCGTCCGCTCGAGCGGCGGCTCGTGCGCACCGGCCTCGCGCTCGCGATCCCGCCCGGGTACGAGGCCCAGGTGCGCCCCCGTTCAGGGTTGGCGCTCAAGTACGGGCTCACGCTTCCCAACACGCCAGCCACCATCGACTCGGACTATCGCGGCGAACTGATGATCGCCGTAATCAACCTGGGCACCGAGCCGGTCGCCGTGGTGCGGGGCGCGCGCATCGCCCAGCTCGTGTTTGGGCGGGTCGAGGCGATCGAGCTCGAGGAGGTAGCCGAGCTGCCACCGAGCGAGCGCGGGGCGGCAGGGTTCGGAAGCACCGGGACGTAACGCCGTCATGGGAACGAGCGCTCGGGCCGTGCAGGCCCAGGTCGGGCTTCCTCCCGTACTCTGCTACCACCGCGTGGGCGGGCCGCTGGAGCTCGGTGTCACCCGGGTCGCCCGCGCTGTGTTCGAGCGTCAAATGCGCGCGGTCGCGCGCTCGGGTTGGGGGACGCTCACCCTCAAGCAATTCAGCGACGCCATCGCCGCTCCGTCCTCCGTCCCCCGGGACCGCTTTCTCTTGACCTTCGACGATGGCTACGCTTCGCTCGCCGACTTTGCCTATCCCGTCCTCGCCAGTTTGGCGTTTACGGCCACGACGTTTCTCATTACGGACTTCATCGGCCGGACCAACACGTGGGACATGCGCTACACCTGGCGCCCGTTGGCACACCTCGACTGGCGAGCGATCGAGCACTGGCGGGGCGGGGGGTTCGACTTCGCGTCCCACGGCGCGACGCACGCGCGGCTCACATGGCTCGCGGACGCACGCGTGCGAGACGAGCTCGGTCGCTCGCGGGACGTCCTGCGGCGGCGGCTCGGACCCGAGGCCGGGCGGGCCGTCGCCTATCCGTTTGGTGCCAGTGACGAGCGGATCGAGCAGTTAGCTCGGGGGGCCGGGTACGACCTTGGCTTCGGTGGTGTGCGGGCGAACGGATCGCGGTTCGGCGTATCGCGCGTGCCGGTCTATCTGTGGGACGTTGGGAACGTCCCGTTTGGGCTGCGTCGCGACCCGCTTGGCGTGGTGGGCCGTTTCCTGGCGCGGACGGCGCATCGCTGCGCTGTCGGGACGAGCTGGATGCTCAGGCTGCGGGGCGAGCGGGGCGAGCGGGGCGGGGCACAAGCTTCCCTGAACGACCCGGCTGGCGACGCTTAGGAGAGCACCTGAACCACGAACACGCCGAACCCCACGGCGCCGAGCGACAGCGAGGCGAGCCACACGGCGCGGTTCCGCGTGAGCGCGGCCAAGGCGCCCAGGGCGATGGCGACCTGAAACAAGGCAACCGCGTTGGCGAAGCCGTGGTGCCGGTGTAGCAGATGATCGGCTTCGCGCGACTTCGCGTCCCGCTCGCGTTCCAAGGCTTCCGCTTTGGTCTTGATCTCTTCCTGCTCGGTGGCGTAGCGCCGCTCCTTCTCAAGCAGGTCCCGCGGCGGATGCTTTCCCAGGCTCAACCAGGGAGCCTCGGTAGCCTGCGCCACGGCGGCCTTGATCCCTTTCGCTTGGTAGTAGGTCCACTGGTCGGAGGCCTCGGCCTGGAGCCGCGTCGCCTCGGTCTTTAATACCAACGCCTCATTCACCGTACTCCCGGCCTTGAGCGCGGCGATCGCGGCAAGCGCGGCGAGCACCGCGGTCGTGAGCGCGATCCGCCGTAGGAACCGGCTGCCTTCGCGCTCGAGCTCCTCGTGTACGGCGTCGCGCAGCTTATCGGTGTCGACTTCCGGTGTTTCCGGCATTCTCCGCACCCTGTCGCGACTGGTGGCTTGGTGTCCGATCTCGGAGCAGCGTGATCGCGCGGGTGCGTGAGGGCAGGGCGCGTGTCGCCGCACCCCAGCTCAGGCGAGCCCCGTGCCTCCTGCCACCGCCGCTCCCATGGCGTGGTAGCCCTTGTCCACGTAGACCGTCGTCCCTGTGATCCCGCTCCCGAGCGGGCTCGCGAGAAACGCGGCCGTGGTGCCGACCTCTCGGGCCGTAAGTGGCTCCGGGAGGGGCGCGTTGGCGGCGTAGTAGTCGACCATCTGCTCGATCTTTCCGATCGCGCTCGCCGCGCGCGAGGCGAGCGGGCCGGCGGAGATGGTGTTTACGCGCAGCCCGTACTTGCGCCCCGCCTCGAAGGCGAGCGTGCGCGTGTCGCTCTCGAGCGCCGCCTTGGCCGACGACATCCCGCCGCCATAGCCCGGCACGACGCGCTCGCTCGCCATGTAGGTGAGCGACAGGAACGATCCGCCCGAGCGCATCAGCGGCCCGAGCCGGGCGACTAGCGACACCAGCGAATAGGCGCTGACGCTCACCGCGGCGAGGTAGCCCGCCCGGCTGGTCTCGAGCAACGGCTTCTTCACCTCCGGGCCGTTCGCGAGCGAGTGGATCACGATGTCGAGCGGCTGGGCCCCGAAGTCCGCCACCAGCCGCGCCGCGACCCCCGAGACCGAGAAGTCCCCCACGTCCTTGTAGCGCTTGTTGGTGCGAATCTCCTCCGGGGCGTCTGCCAGCGTGTCGTAGGCGGCGTCCAGGGGATAGATCTTCTCGAACGCGAGCAGGGAATCGTCCGGGAGGCGGCGCGACGCGTCGATCTTGCCGCGCTCCAGCAGGTTCAGGAAGATGTTGAGCGCCGGGGGCCAGGTACCGGTGCACACGGTCGCCCCCGCCTCGGCGAGCGCCTTGGCGATCGCGAACCCGTAGCCACCGTCATCCGCCACGCCCGCTACGAGGGCGCGCTTACCGTGCAGATCGATGCCGAGCATGGGTTCCCCGTCGCGAGTCACACAAAGAAGCGCGCAGCCACCGGGATCAGCTGCGGGTGCTGGACGAGCGCGTGCGCGAACACGCGTCCCAGCGTCCGTTTGGGTTGCGGGATCGCGTTCGCGGTGCGCGCCAGTCCATTGAAGAAGGCATCGTCGCAGTCCTCGAGCGCCCGTTTGAGGCGATAGTACCTCACGTGGTCCTCCCCGAGCAGCTTCATCCAACTGGTGTGATAGCGCGAGAGTCGGCGCGCGCTCGTGTCCCCCGCCTGAATCGCCGCCGCCGCGGTCTGCCCCGCAAGTCGGCCCGCCTTCATGGCATTCACGATCCCGCCGCCGGAGAGCGGGTTGATCATATGCGCCGCGTCCCCCGCCACCAACAGGCCGTCCGCGTAGGGGGTCTGGACCGTCGTGTGCACGATCACCCCGCCCACGGTGTAGCCGGTTTTCGCGCCCCGCGGGTAGCGCTGCGCGACCCAGGCATCGAGATACTGCCGAGCGTTCCGGCCCCCGGCCTTCAAGGCCACGAGGCCGAGACCCACATTGGCGATCCCCGGGCCCTTGGGAAAGATCCAGGCGTACCCGCCGGGCGCGATCCGGCGACTGAACTGCAGGTAGATCGCATCCGGATCGAACTCGATGCCCTGGAGCACGTATTGGGCGCACGACTCCATGTCCCGCGCCGGCACCCGCGTGTCGAGCCCGGCCCAGCGGCCGACCATCGCCTCCACGCCGTCCGCCCCGATGACGACGCGCGCACCGACGCACTCGTCGCCGCGCGGCCCACGCAGCCGCACCTGCCAGCGCCCGTCCGGTGTCCGGGTCATCCCGGCGGCCTCCGTCCCGACCAGGAGCTCCGCGCCCGCAGCCACCGCCTGGGCGGCGAGGAACGCATCGAACCGCGTGCGATCGAGGATCCACCCGACATCGCGCTCGGCGAGCTTCACTTCGGTGTCGTCGGGCGCGAGGAAGATCACCCGCGTGATCTTGCGCGCCACCCACGCCGCCCCGTCGGGGTCGGCGAACTCGCGCAGCCCGGCGTCGCCCACCCCCTCGGCGCAGCGCACCGGTGCCCCCACGGCGCGGTCGCGCTCGAGCAGCACCACGTCGAGCTCCGGTGCCGCGCGCTTCGCCTCCCACGCGGCCACGGCGCCCGCAGGCCCCGCTCCGATGACCAAGACATCGGTGTCGCGCATCACGCGGCCACCATGGCCAGCGCGCCGACGGGGCAGGGCGCGACGCACTTACGGCAGCCCGTACAGGTGCTGGGTTCCACCACCAGGTCGGTGAGCGCCAGGTGAATCGCTGCGGGGGGACAGAGCGGCAGGCACAGCCCGCAGCGGTCGCACAGCTCCAAGTCGACGACCGCGATCTCCGGGGGGCTACCGCGCATGGGCCAACGCTAGCGGCCCCGACGAGGGGCGTCAAGCATCAGCCTTGCTTGGAGTTACGCTTTTCATTACCTTGAGGCGCTCGTGCGCGCCCGCCTGACACCCTTCACTCGACGACTCGTGCTCTCGTGCGCTTTCGCTGGCCGAACCTGAAGCTCGGTGCCTGGAGCCCGGCGAATGAGATCGCCGTGGACCTGGGTACAGCGAACACATTGATCTGGGTGAAGGGCGAGGGCATCGTGCTGAACGAGCCCTCGGTCGTCGCGATCGAGAAAGCCACGGGCAAGATCAAGGGCATCGGGCTCGAGGCGAAGCGCATGCTCGGCCGCACCCCCGACGGCATCCTCGCCGTCCGGCCGCTCAAGGACGGCGTGATCGCCGACTTCGACGTCACCGAAAAGATGTTGCGGTTCTTCCTGAAGACGATCATCGATCGCCACCTGTTCCGGGTGAAGCCCAAGGTCATTGTGTGCGTCCCGAGCGGCATCACCGAGGTGGAGAAGCGGGCGGTGCGGGACTCGGCGCAATCGGCCGGCGCGAAGGAGGTCTACATGGTCGCCGAGCCGATGGCGGCGGCGATCGGCGTCGGGCTCCCGGTCGAGACCCCGACCGGGAACATGGTGATCGACATCGGTGGCGGGACCACGGAGATCGCGGTGATCGCCCTGTCGGGGATCGTGTCCGACACCTCGATCCGCACCGGTGGCGACGAGCTCGACCAGGCGATCGTGCAGTTCATGCGCAAGAACTACAACCTCCTGATCGGCGAGCCAACCGCCGAGCAGATCAAGATCCAGATCGGCTCCGCGGCACCGGTCGGCGAGGAGCGCGAGATGGAGGTGAAGGGTCGCGACCTGGTTTCCGGGATCCCGAAGATCGTGCGCGTGCACTCGAGCGAGATTCGCGAGGCGGTGCAGGAGCCGATCCAGCAGATCGTCGACGCGGTGCGGCGGGCGCTCGAGATCACGCCCCCCGAGCTGGCGAGCGACATCGTGGATCGGGGGATCGTGATGACGGGCGGCGGCGCGCTGATCCGCGGCCTCGACGTGCTGCTCCAGCAGGAGACGGGCCTGCCGATCCACTTGGACGAGGACCCGATGACCTGCGTCGTGCGGGGGACCGGGCGGATCCTCGACGATCCGGAGAAATACCGCAACGTCCTGACGACGTAGCGCCGTGGCGCTCGGAGCGGATCGCTACGCGACGCGGGGCGACACCCTGGTGTTCCTCGGGTGCGTCCTGCTCTCGGTCGCCGCGATGGCTCTGCCGTCCCGGATCCGCGATCCGGTGGCGCGGGCGCTGCGCCAGACGGTGTTGGCCCCCTTCCTCGCCCTGCAGCAGCAAATCGAGCTGGTCGCCGCCTCGCTCGCCCGCTACGACGCGGTGGTCGCGCAGCGCGATTCCGCGGCGCTCGCCGCCACGTTCCTGCCCGAGCTGCGCGGTGAAAACGCGCGGCTGCGGAGCCTGCTCGGGCTCGGGACGCGGCTCGGCTCGGGCTACACCCCAGCCGAGGTCTTGGGGCAGCCAGAGCCCACCAGCCCGCTCACCTTCATCGTGTCGGCTGGCAGGAAACAGGGGGTGCGGCCACTCTCGGCGGTCGTGAGCCCCGACGGTCTGGTGGGGATCGTGAGCACGGTGGATGCCCAGACCAGCGTGGTGGTGACGTGGGCGCATCCCGAGTTCCGCGCCAGCGCCATGGCGGCGGACGGGAGCGTGTACGGCATCATCGCTCCGCGCGGCAGCGAGGGGCCCCGCGTGTGGCTGCTCGAGCTCGAAGGCGTCGCCTACCGCCAGCTCGTGCCGAACGGCAGCGTGATTCTCACCTCGGGGCTCGGCGGCGTGCTGCCGCGCGGCATCCCGATCGGCACGGTCGTGGGTGTCGCCGCGGAGGCCGAAGGCTGGGAGCGGACCTACGTGGTCCGACCCGCCGTGCACCCGGCGGCGGTCACGCACGTCATGATCCTCAGCGGCACGCCGATCCGGGGCGACCTGCGCGCGGTCTTCCAGTCGAGCGGGGAGACGCCGTGAGGCGCAGCGACCGCTACCGCTTCTACGTGATCCTCGCGGTGCTCGTCGTGCTGCAGTTTTCGGCGCGCCGCTGGCTTGGGGGTGATCGCGTGGCGCCCGACTTCCTGCTCTTGGCGTTGCTCATCTTCACGATCCGGGCGCGACCCGGTCCGAGCGCGGCGGCGGGCTTCCTGGTCGGCCTCGTGCGCGACGCGTTGACGCCGGCCTCGTTCGGGGCGGGGGCGCTCGCGCACACGCTGGTGGGGTATCTCTCGTCCTGGAGCAAGGCGGTCTTCTTCGCGGAGAACCTGTTCGTGAACGGCTGTCTGTTCTTCGCCGGCACGTGGTGTCGCAACCTGGCGGTCGCGCTCGCGTCGGGGAAGCTGAAGGGCGGGCTCCTCGGGTGGGAGCTGCTCGTGTGGTCGCCGATCCAGAGTCTCACGACCGCGGTCGCGGGCGTGCTCGTGCTGTGGCTCTTCGGCCGGCGGCTCGCGATCCGCATGAGCGACGCATGAACGCATTCCACCACCACCTGCTCGACCGTCGGCTGCGGGTGGCGCGCGCGGTGGTATGGGGAGCGGTCGCGGCCCTGGTCGTCGTCTTCTTCAAGACGCAGATCCTCGAGCACTCCAAGTACCAGCTCCAGTCCGAGACCAACCGGCTGCGTCAGATCCCCTTGCCCGCGCCCCGCGGGATCATCACCGACCGCAACGGCAAGATCCTCGCCGAGAACGTGACGGGCTACACCGTCGCGTTGCTGCCGGACGCGGACGAGGACTCCGTACGCGCGACGCTCGGGCGCATCGCGCCGATCCTCAAGCTCGACAACGCCGCGATCGCGCGGGTCCTGGTCCGCTACCGCCGCACGCCGTACCTGCCGGTCACGGTGGTCCCGAACGCCACGTTCGCCGTGGTCTCGGCGCTCCAGGAGCGGCGGCTCGTCTTCCCGGGTCTCCTGATCCAGCCGGAGCCGAAGCGCCACTACCCGGACAGCGCGTTGGTGTCGCACCTCGTGGGCTACGTGGGCGAAGTCACGGAGACCGAGCGCGCCCAGCGCCGCATGGCGCCGGTCCGGATGGGCGGGTTGCTCGGCAAGGACGGGCTCGAGCGCCAGTACGACGACTCGTTGCGCGGCTTCGACGGCGTCCGCTTCGTCGAAGTGAGCGCGTTGAATCAGGTCGTCCGCGAGGCGGGGGCCGCGTCGATCCTCCGGCCGGTGCCCGGCAAGGCCCTCCACACGACGATCGATCTCGACCTGCAGCGCTACGTCGGGCAGATCTTCCCCGCCGGCCAGCGCGGCGCCGTGCTCGCCCTCAACCCCAACACTGGGGAGATCCTCGCCCTGTACAGCGCCCCCGGGTTTGATCCCAACGCCTTCGTGGGCGGCGTGGATCCCGAGTATTGGCGGCGCCTCACCGTGAACCAGGCGCATCCGCTGCTCGATCGCGCCATCAAGACCTTCTATCCGCCGGGCTCCACCTGGAAGCTCGCCATGGCCGCCATGGCGCTCCGGCGGGGCCTCGTGACCCTGCACAGCCACATGCCGATCCCGTGCCGCGGCGGCCTGCAGTACGGCAACCGGTTTTTCCGCTGCTGGATGGCCAAGGGCCACGGCGACCTCACCCTCACCGACGCGATCGCGCAGAGCTGCGACGTCTACTTCTATCAGCTGGGGTTGAAGCTCGGGCTCACCTCGCTGCTCGAGGACGCCAACAGCCTGGGCTTCCGCTCGCGCACCGGCATCGATCTCCCGAACGAGATCACGGCCGTATTTCCGAGCGGGACCGAGTACTATGACCGCGTCTACGGCCCGCGCCGCTGGACCTCGGCCGTCACCCTGAACCTCGCCATCGGCCAGGGCGAGAACGCCCAGACGCTCGTCAACATGGTGCGGTTCTACCAGATGCTCGCCAGCGACGGCCGGGCGCGCCCGCCGTATCTGGTGCACCCGCCCACTCGCCCGGGGGCGAGCCTCGGCCTCTCGGCCGAGCAGCTCGTGGGGCTGCGTCAGGCGATGATCAGCGTGGTGCAGCAAGGCACGGCGCGCGGGGCGGCCCGGTTCGGCGGCACCATTGCCATCGCCGGCAAGACCGGGACGGCGCAGAACTCGCACGGCCCGGCGCACGGCTGGTTTATCGGGTTCGCGCCCGCCGAGAAGCCGGAAATCGTGGTCGGGGCGATCATCGAATTCGCGCGGGAAGGCCCCTACGTCGCGCCGCTCGTGACGCGGGTGATCGGGCGCTACTTGGGCGTCGACACCACGCTGACGTCGAGCGTGCGGATCGTCCTTCCCGCCGACACGGCGCCCCGGTCGATGCAGCTCTTGCCCGGCCCCGCTAGCGAGGACACCACGCTCACGCCCCCCGATACGGGCGTGACGCCACCGGATACCGGCGCGCTGCCGAAGGACACCGCTCATGCGACCCCCGCTCCGCGAAACCGATAGGCCGCTGGTCGCGGTGACGCTCGTGCTCGCCGCGGTTGGCCTCGCGACGCTCTATTCCGCCGGCCAGACGGACGTCCCCTCGTTCGTTTCGACCATCTGGCACCGCCAGCTGATCTGGTTGGGTCTGGGGCTCGTGGGGACGCTGCTCATGTATCGCACGTCGCCGCGGCTGCTCGAGTGGGCGACCCCGTACGCCTACGGGATCGCCCTCGTGGTGCTCGTGTTCACCCTCGTCGTAGGCACGGGCGGCGGCACGGCGGCGAGCGAGCGGTCCTGGATCGCGATCGGGGGCGTGCGGCTGGGCCAGCCGGCCGAGTTCGCCAAGCTCGCGGTCATTCTGATGCTGGCGCGGTGGCTCGCCGAGCGGCGTGAGGCACCCGCAACGCTGCGCGACCTCATGCCGCCCGTGCTGATCGCCGGGCTCCCGGCCCTGCTCGTCGCCAAGCAGCCCGACCTGGGGAGTGCCATCGTCTTCGTCGCGATCTTGTTCGCCATGCTGTTCTGGGCCGGCACGAAGCCGTCGCATCTCCTGCTGCTCGGCTCGCCGGTGATCGGGCTTGTGCTGGCCTTCTCGACCGTCGCGTGGGGCGCGTGGATCGTCGTGTTGGTGGCGCTGCTCCTGTGGTGGCGGCCCTATGTGTGGGAAGGGTTGGCGGTGATGCTGTTCAATGTGATCACCGGCGTGCTCGCGGTGCCGTTTTGGCGCCGGCTCGCACCCTACCAACAGAACCGCCTGCTCACCTTCTTGAACCCCAACGTGGATCCGCGCGCCACCGGATGGCACGTCCTTCAGTCCAAGATCGCCATCGGGTCGGGGGGGTTGTTCGGCCAGGGCTTCACGCACGGACCGCAGAAGCGCCTCGCCTACGTGCCGGCCCAGCACACCGACTTCATCTTCCCCGTCTTGGGGGAGGAGTTGGGTTTCGTCGGGGTGCTGGTGGCGCTGACGCTGTTCGCGGCCCTGCTCTTGGTCCTGCTCCGGATCGCGCGCCGTGCGACCGATCCCTACTCGAGTTTGTGCGTGTTCGGGCTGGCGGGCCTGTTGTTCAGCCACATCCTCGAGAACATTGGGATGACGGTGAACCTGTTGCCGATCACCGGCATTCCGCTGCCGTTCTTTTCCTACGGCGGCTCGTTTCTGTTGGCCTGCTCGCTCGCTGTAGGCATCGCGCTGCGCGTCGCGTGGGAGTCCCGCCAATCGGGCTACGCTGAACTCTGACAAGCAGTTACGACGCCGGGACTGGCGCGGGCCCCTGACCCCTCACAAATTGTCGCCTTCCACTCCCCCTCTATGGCGCGCATGGCCTGGTTCAAGAAAGAGCGGAAACCTCGCACGTCGGAACGGGTCAAGCTCGAGATCCCGGCCGACGCCTGGGAGAAGTGCGAGGCCTGCGGCCATATCGACATCAAGGACCGCTTCGTCCGCGGCCTCAATGTCTGCCCCAACTGTGGGCACCATCGCCGCATCTCCGCCCAGGACTACATCGACCTGCTGGTCGACGAGGGCTCCTGGCACGAACTCGACGCCCGCCTCCGTTCTACCGATCCCCTCCACTTTGAGCACTACGCGCAGCGGCTCGAGGCCGCCGTGAAGAAGGCCGGGCCACTCGAGGCAGTGCGCACCGGCTTCGCCCGACTCGACGGCATGCCGATCGACCTCGCGGTCATGGATTTCAGCTTCATGGGCGGCTCAATGGGGTCGGTCGTGGGCGAGAAGATTGCGCGGCTGACGCGGCGCTCGGTCGAGCGGCGGGTGCCGCTCATCATCGTCTCGGCCTCGGGTGGGGCGCGGATGCAGGAGGGGGTGCTGTCGCTGATGCAGATGGCCAAGGCGTCCGTCGAGATCGCGCGCCTGAAGGCCGCGCGGCTGCCCTTCATCTCCATCCTCACCAACCCCACGACGGGTGGCGTGTCGGCCTCCTACGCGATGCAGGGGGACGTCATCGTGGCAGAGCCGGGCGCGGTGGTGGGCTTCGCTGGGCCGCGGGTGATCAAGCAGACGATCGGCCAGGATCTCCCCGAGGGCTTCCAGACGGCCGAGTTCCTGCTCGAGCATGGCATGGTGGACGCCGTGGTCCCGCGCACCGAACTGCGGGATACGACGGCGCAGCTCTTGCGCCACATGGCCGGTCGGCAACCGGCGGAGGCTGCTGACTGACCCGGCTGTCCTTCGAGGACGAGACTGGGATCGCACCACCGGGCACGACTTTCCGCTCCCTGCGCTTGGACAACGACTTAACCTCGCCCCTAACGCCGCCACTGTGCGCTGAGTGACTCCTAGTAACCCATAGGAAGGGGCGCAAAAGGGGGCACACCCCGGTCCTGGAAGGAATTTGCGCTTGTGCGCCAGCCAGCTCTTTTCTAGTCTCAATTGGCGCGGCGCCTGCCGTGGTGCGGTGCGGCACCTTAGGCGCGATCCGTAGAAACCGACATCCGATCTTCACCGTCTCGCAATCTGTGCAAGACCGGAACGACACGCCGTCTCTCTAGCATGAACCAAGGCCTTCACTGGGCCCCCGTACCTAAGGCATTGCATGCGTCTTTCACCCGTGCGCCGCGGATCAAAGGACGCCGTCACGCGGCGCACATCATGAAGCGAGTCGCCCTATGCTCCTCATGAGCCGTTCTCCCCTTGTTGCAGGCGCCCTAGCGATCGTCGCGGCGCGAGCACCTACTCAGGCGCGCCCGGATCACCCCGAAACGCCAGAAATCCGCACCGCGGCCACGGTCCAGCGAAGCGTGGCGCCAGACTTGGCGACGGTCACGCTACAGTTCACGGCTGATGGTACGACGCCCGGCCAGGCCGGCAGCCGCCTCGCCGCGAAAGCGGACGGGTTACGTCGGGCGCTGGGAACGCTCGGACTCTCACGCGATTCGCTGGTCAATCGCAGTCACTGGTGGTGGTGGAGCGGTCGTATTGAGATCCTACCCGGGCCGGAGCGGTGCGTAGTGCGATCCACCCCGAAGCCGGGAGGCCCGATGTGCGACCCTGTTCGGGACACAACGTACCGCGCGCACGATGCGATCGAAGTACGCATTCGCGATCTGAGCACGGTGGGAGCCGTGTTGGACACCGCCACGCGCCGAGCCATTACCGACATCTCCAGTGTGCAATTCTCATCCACTGACGTCACGGCCACTCAGGAAGAGGCTCTGCGCGAGGCAACGGTCCGAGCCCGTCGACAGGCGGAAGCCATCGCCGCAGCCAGTGGTCTCCAATTAGGCCGTGTACTTTTCCTCAGCACTCAGTCTGACGACGGCGAGCGGTATCGCTTCTATGACTTCCCAGGCGTGGGAGTGAGCGGGGCCGCGGAGGCGGTAGGCGAGCGCTCCCCCACGGTCGTCGTACGGCCGTCCGTGCCGGTGTCGGTGACCGTGTACGGTCGCTGGGAGTTGATCACTAAGCAGCCCTGAAGTGGCGCGCCGCTTACTTGGAGGTTGGGAATGGCTCGGTTGTCCTTCGAGGACGCCTGCCGCTTTCTGTTCGCGCGGCAAGGGAGCCGCATCAACTGGAGCCTCGGGCCGACCACGGGGCTCCTCGCCTTGTTGGGCCATCCCGAGCAGCACTTCCCCTCGCTCCACGTCGCCGGCACCAACGGCAAGGGGTCGACCTGCACCTTCGCGGCGGCGGCGCTGCGCGCCCGCGGGCTCCGGGTCGGCGTCTACACCTCGCCCCATCTCGTCTCGGTGCGGGAGCGCGTGGTGGTGGACGACGTGCCGATCGGTGAGGAGGCCTTTGCCGAGTGGACCGCGTTTCTGAAGCCCGAGATCGAGCGGCTGGACGCCAGCTTCTTCGAGGCCACGACGGCCATCGCGTTCGCGGACTTGGCGGCGCGGGGCGTGGATGTGGCCGTGATCGAAGTCGGCCTCGGTGGGCGGCTCGACGCCACCAACGTGATCACCCCACTGGTTTCGGTCGTCACCAAGATCGCGCAGGAGCACACCGACTATCTCGGCCCCGACCTGGCCGGGATCGCGCGCGAGAAAGCCGGCATCGCGAAGCCCGGGGTGCCGTTCGTGACGGGCGAGCAGGACCCCGCGGTGCGCCAGGTGCTCGCGACGGAGGCGGCGCGCCGCGGTGCCACGCCCGTGATCGAGGTGGACAGCGCGCGCCCGCCCGCGGGCCGCCTCGGCTTGGCGGGGCGCCACCAGCACGCCAACGCCTGGGTCGCCCTCGCCGCCCTGAACGCCCTGCCCGCACCGTTCGGCCCCGTCGGGGATCGCTGGCCCGAGAGCTTCGCTCGCGCCTACCTCCCCGGGCGCTTCGACGTGCGGGGCAAGTGGATTTTCGACGTGGCGCATAATCCCGACGGCGCCCGGGTGCTCGCCGACACGTTGCGGGACTGCGCGCCACCGCGCCCGCGCCGCGCGCTCGTCGGCGTGCTCGGCGACAAGGACTACTTGGGCATGATCGCCTCGCTCGCGCCGCAGGTCGACGGCTTCCTCTTCACCGTGCCTGCCACGGCCCCCGAGCGGCGGCGCTGGAATCTGGGGCGACTGGAGCGCGAGCTCGGCACGTTGCCCGTGCCACACGACTTCGAGCCGGACTTCGCGCGCGCATTGGAGCGCGTGCAGGACGACGCCGCAACGGTGATCGTCACCGGATCGTTTCACACCGTGGGCGATGCGCTCGCCCGCTTGCCGGGGTTTGCGCCCGTCGGCTAAATTGTTGCGATGCAAGGACAAGCCCTACCTGGCTTTCGTGACTTTTACCCTGAAGAGTTGGCCCTCCGCAACCACATCTTCGCCACCTGGCGAGCCGTGGCGCGTCGCTACGGGTTCCAGGAATACGACGGTCCTCCACTCGAGCCGTTGGAGCTCTATACCGCGAAGAGTGGCGACGAGATCGTGGGGCAGCTGTACGAATTCACCGACAAGGGGGACCGCAAGATCGCCTTGCGCCCCGAGATGACGCCCACGCTCGCCCGGATGGTCGGGGCCCGAGCGCAGGCCTTGAAGAAACCGATCCGCTGGTTCTCGATCCCGCAGCTCTTCCGCTACGAGCGCCAGCAGCGGGGAAGGTTGCGGGAGCACTTCCAGCTGAACATGGACATCCTGGGCGAGGCGGGGCCGCTCGCCGATGCCGAGCTCGTCGCCGCGGCGATCGACATCATGCGCGCCTTCGGATTGGGGCCCGCCGACGTAAAGGTGCGGCTCTCGGACCGGCGGGTGCTCCGGGCTCTGCTGCTGGGGCACGGCCTAAGCGAGGAGGAGCTGCCGGCCGCCTTTCGGGCGCTCGACAAGGCGGAGCGCGCGCCGGAGGCGCTCGAGCAGCTGGGGGCGGCGGGTGGCAGGGGGCGCGGGGAGGCGCTCGCCGCACTCGCCGGGCTCAGGGGGCTCGAGGCCGTCACGGCGGCCCTCGGCGCCGTGCCGGGAGGGCGGGAGGCCGGGGAGCCCCTGTGCGCGGTGGTCGAGGCGTTGCAGGCGATGGGGCTGGGCGACTTCATCGCAGTGGATCTCACGATCGTGCGCGGGCTCGCCTACTACACCGGGATCGTGTTCGAGCTGTTCGACGCGCGGCAGACGATGCGGGCGATCTGTGGTGGTGGCCGCTACGACGGCCTGCTCCAGGCACTCACGGGCGTCGATCTCCCCGGCCTCGGCTTCGGCATGGGGGACGTCGTCCTCGGGGAGCTCCTGCGGTCACGCCAGCTGCCGCTCGAGGCGTCGAGTCAACTCGACGCCTTTCTCGTGACGGTGGGTGGGGACGACCTGACCGCGGTGCTCAAGCTCGCGCACGAGCTGCGCGACCGGGGGATGGCAGTCGAGTACGGGCTGCGCCATGCGCCGATCCGCAAGCAGCTGGAGCTCGCCGCGGCGCGGGGGGCGCCCCGCGCGGTGATCGTCGGGCCTGACGAGCGCAAGGCAAACGTCGCGACGGTGCGCGACCTCAAGACCGGCACGGAGCAGAAGATTCCCATCGCCGAGCTGCTGCACGGGTTCCCCCGCTGATGGCCGCGGCGCAGAAGATCACGCCACGCGCGCAGGACTTCAGCGAGTGGTACAACGACGTCGTCATGCAGGCCGAGCTGGCCGATTACTCGCCGGTGCGCGGCAGCATGGTGATCCGGCCGCACGGCTACCGCATCTGGGAGCTGATGCAGCGCGCCCTGGACGACCAGTTCCGGGCGACGGGGCACCAGAACGCCTACTTCCCGCTGCTCATCCCGATGAGCTTCCTTGCCAAGGAGGCCGAGCACGTCGAGGGGTTTGCGAAGGAAGTGGCGATCGTGACCCACACGCGGCTCAAGGCGACCGGCAAGAGCGGCGCGCAGGCGGTGATGCCCGACCCCGAGTCGGCGCTCGAGGAGCCGCTGGTCGTGCGGCCCACGTCCGAGACGATCGTCTACGCAATGTTCGCCAAGTGGATCCAGAGCTACCGCGACCTGCCGCTGCTCTTGAACCAGTGGTGCAACATCGTGCGCTGGGAGCTGCGCACCCGCCTGTTCCTACGCACCACGGAATTCCTGTGGCAGGAGGGGCACACGGCGCACGCCACCGAGGCCGAGGCAGAGGCCGAGGCGCGCCAGATGCTCGGCGTGTACCGCCGCTTCCAGGAGGACTGGATGGCGATGCCCGTGATCACGGGCCAGAAGACCGAGGGCGAGAAGTTCGCGGGCGCCGTGCGTACCTATGCTCTGGAAGCGCTGATGCAGGACAACAAGGCCCTGCAGGCCGGGACGTCGCACCATCTCGGCCAGAACTTCGCCAAGGCGTTCGACGTCAAGTATCAGACCGCGGCGGGCGGGCTTGAGTATGTGTGGAACACCTCCTGGGGGGTCACGACCCGGATGATCGGCGGCCTCGTGCTGACGCATGGCGACGATCACGGCCTCGTCTGTCCGCCCCGGCTCGCGCCGGTGCAGGTCGTGATCGTGCCGATTTGGAAATCGGACGCCGAGCGGGCGCAGGTGGCCGCCGTCGCGGGCCAGGTCAAGGGCGAACTCGACCGGGCCGGCATGCGGGTAGCGCTCGACCTGCGCGACACCGTCAAGCCGGGCGCCAAGTACTTTGAGTGGGAGGCGAAGGGAGTGCCGTTGCGGCTCGAGATCGGACCGCGTGACGTCCAGGCGGGGCAGGTGATGGCCGCGCGCCGGACCGGGGGCAAGGCGCCGCTCCGGCTAGACGCCGTCGTCGCGCTCGCCGCTCAGGCGCTCGACGAGCTGCAGGTGGCGTTGTTCACCGCGGCCCGGGAGCGGCGCGAAGCCCATTCGATCCGCGGCGTCACGAAGCGGCAGTTCCTCGAGTTCATGAAGGGTGGGGGCGGGTTCGCCTACGGCGGGTTCTGCGGCTCGGCCGCGTGCGAGGCGGAGATCAAGCAGGAGACGCAGGCGACGGTGCGCGTCCTGCCCGATCCCGAGTTCCGCTCGCCCGACTGCCGGCGACCACCAGCAGCACACCGCCGACGATCGCGACCCAACCGATCAACGTCAGAACGGTGTGTTGGGCGGCCGCCATGCCCCACGCTGGCGAGGACCCGCAGAATCCTTGGCTCCACGCTCCTTCCTTCGATGGGCACAGGCGTGCTAGGGTTTGATCCCGCGCTGCTCCGCGCCGTCGCGGAGCGGGTCGGGACGCCCACCTACGTCTATAGCGCCAACCTGATCCGGGCGCAGTACCACGCGCTGCACGACGCCCTGCACGACGTGCCGCATCGCATCTGACGGCAACCTCGGCGTCCTGAAAGTCCTCCGCGCGTTGGGCGCGGGGGTGGACATCGTCTCCGTGGGCGAGCTACGGCGGTCCTTGACCGTCGGGTTCGCACCCGGCGCGGTGGTCTTCTCGGGCGTCGGCAAGACCGCCGCCGAGCTCGAGGAGGCGATCCGCGCGGGCGTGGGCTATTTGAACATCGAATCCGCGGCCGAGCTCGACGCGGCGCTCGCGGTCGCGCACCGCATCAAGCGTCCCGCAAGCCTTGGGATCCGCGTCAACCCGGACGTCGCGACCGAGACCCATCCCTACACCAAGACCGGGGAGAAGACCGCGAAGTTCGGCGTCCCCTACGATGAAGTGGTGAGCGTCGCGCAGCGCATCGCCGCCGAACCGCTGTTCACGCTGCGGGGCCTGGCCATGCATCTCGGCTCGCAGATCACCGACGTCGAGCCGTACCATCGGGGTACGGTGAAGCTGCTCGAGCTCGTGACGGCGTTGCGCGCCTCGGGCATCGGCACGATCGACGCCCTCGACGTGGGCGGTGGCCTGGGCGTGCGCTATCACAACGAGAAGGCCCCGAGCCCCAAGGCCTTCGCCGACGCCGTGGCGCCGTCGATCCGCCAGGCAGGCCTGGGCCTCATCTGCGAGCCGGGCCGCTATCTCGTGGCCAACGCCGGGGTGCTGTTGACGCGGGTGCTGTACCGCAAGCACGCGGGCGGGAAAGAATTCGTCGTCGTGGATGCGGGGATGACCGACTTCGTGCGGCCGAGCCACTACAACGCCCATCACGACATCGTCCCGCTCCAGGACGGCAGCCGACCCGAAGAGCTCGTGAACGTGGTCGGTCCGATCTGTGAATCGGGCGATTTCCTGGCGCTCGACCGCAAGCTGCCCGGCGTCGCGCCGGGCGACGTGCTCGCCGTGCTCGGCACGGGCGCGTACGGGTTCGTCATGAGCTCGACCTACAATCAGCGGCCCCGGCCGCCCGAGGTGTTGGTCGAGGGGGACCGCTACTATGTGGCGCGCCAGCGCGAGTCGCTCGAGGACTTGATGCGCGGCGAGGTGCTCGAGCCGACCACCTGGTACCATGCGAGCGGGGCAGGCGCGTGAACCGCATCCTGATCCTCGACTACGGCTCCCAGTTCACCCAACTCATCGCGCGCCGCGTGCGCGAGGCGCACGTCTACTGTGAGATCCATCCCGCCGCCCGCGGCACCGACCTCGCCTTCATCGCCCAGTTCGCCCCCAAGGGCATCATCTTCTCGGGCGGGCCGAGTTCGGTGTTCGACCCTGGCGCCCCCACGGCCGACCCGAAGCTCTTGGGCCTCGGCATCCCCGTGCTTGGCATCTGCTACGGCATGCAGCTCGTGGCGCACCTCGCCGGGGGCACGGTGCAGCCGTCGTCGGAGCGCGAGTACGGTCGGGCCGAGGTCACCGTGCGCGAGGCGACGGGCCTGTTCGCGGGGTTCGAGCCCCAGGCGTGCATCACCGTGTGGGCCAGCCACGGGGACCGGATTGAGCAGCCCCCGCCGCATTTTCGCGTCACGGCCTCGAGCGCCAACGCCCCGGTGGCGGGGTTCGAGCACGACTCGCAGCCCGTGTTCGGGATCCTCTTCCACCCCGAGGTCGCGCACACGCCGCGGGGCGGGGAGATCCTCCACAACTTCCTGTTCACGATCTGCGGCTGCACGCCCGACTGGACCCCGGGCCACTTCGTGGAGCAGGCGGTGGAGCGGATCGGTGCGCTCGTCGGGCCAGCGCGGCGGGCCATTTGCGGGCTCTCGGGCGGCGTCGATTCCGCGGTGGCGGCGACGCTCGTGCATCGTGCCATTGGCGATCGGCTCGCCTGCATCTTCGTGGACCACGGCCTGCTGCGCCAGAACGAGCGCGAGCAGGTGGAGCGCACCTTCCGCGCCCACTTGGGCATCGATCTGCGCGTCGTGGACGCGGGCGCGCGCTTCCTCGAAGCGCTGGCGGGCGTGGAGGACCCCGAGGAGAAGCGGCGCCGGATCGGGCATCTCTTCATCGACGTGTTCGAGGAGACGGCAGAGCAGGTGGCCGGGGACGTCGGCTTTCTGGTGCAGGGGACGCTCTATCCGGACGTGATCGAGTCCGCGGCGCCGGCGGGCGGCCCGTCCGTGACCATCAAGACGCACCACAACGTCGGCGGCCTGCGGCCCAACCTGCCGTGGGCCCTGATCGAGCCGTTGCGCGACCTGTTTAAGGACGAGGTCCGCCAGGTGGGTCGCGAACTCGGGCTGCCCGAGGAGATCGTGGGCCGCCATCCGTTCCCGGGCCCGGGGCTCGCGATCCGCGTGCTCGGTCCAATCACGGCGCCGCGGCTCGAGCTGTTGCGTCGGGTCGATGCGATCTACCTGGAGGAGATCCGCGCGGCCGGGTTGTACGACCAGATCTGGCAGGCGTTCGCCGTGTTGCTCCCCATCAAGTCCGTGGGCGTGATGGGCGATTTTCGCACGTACGATCACGTCGTGGCGTTGCGCGCGGTGACCAGTCGGGACGGGATGACGGCGGACTGGTTCCCGTTCCCCCCGGAGGTGCTGGCGCGGATTTCGAGCCGCATCATCAACGAGGTGAGGGGCGTGAACCGCGTCACCTACGACATCAGCTCCAAACCCCCCGCGACGATCGAATGGGAGTGAGGGTCGTGGCGCGGCGCCTGCCGCGCGCCCGCGACTCGTGAGAGCAAAGCGGTCGGCGCTCGCCGCAACACCGCGCCGACGCAGGAGTGGGCACACCGATCTGAGAACATGCGACCAGCTCGCGAGGGAGATCCCACGATGGAGCAGCAGCGACCAGGTGTGCGCCGCACCGTCTCACCGGCCACGTTGGGAATCGGCCGGCTCGTGCTGCGCTGCCACCGGTTTACGGTTTCGACCGTCACGCTACACGCCGGGCTGAGGCTGCGCCCGCATGCCCACCCCCATGACCAGCTCGGCGTGGTATTGGCAGGGCAGTATCAGGAAACGTGTACCACCGGGGCTGTCACGCTGCGTGCCGGCAGTGTCCTGTGGCGTCGAGCCGGCGAGCTGCATGGCAATGTCGTCGGGGCGCACCCGGTGGAAGTCATGCTGGTCGATCTTGCGCCTGCCGCTGCGCAGAAGCTCTGTCTCGCTGCGGTCGACCCCGCAACATACTTTGCGCCTGGCACGTTCGCCGAGATCCACGACGGCTTGGTAAGTGAGTTGCGTCGCTCGGACGCGGCCTCACGGGTTGCCATCGAGGGCTGGGTGTGTTTGCTCGCGGCGCGCTCCGGCCGCTCTTGGCCAGCGCCCCAAGCAGGCGTGCCCGCGTGGCTGTCGCCCGCCGTGGCACTGATACAGTCCGGTTATCCGCATACCATACGCCTGGCGCGACTCGCCGCCGCCAGCGGTGTTCACCCCGTCACCGTCGCCGCGGCGTTTCGCCGCCACCTCGGACAATCCGTCGGCGAGTACGTCAGAGACCTGCGGATCGCCCATGCTCGTCGGGCGCTGGAGACTACGTCACGCTCCATCGCGGCCATAGCGCTGGAAGCCGGCTTCTACGATGAGTCGCACATGGGCCGCGCGTTCCGCCGTCGCTTTGGTGTCGCGCCCGGGGCGCTGCGACGCCGCACGGGGGAGACCGGGCGGCACTAAGCGCGTACCAGGGGCACTCCACCCGTCCTATCCGCAGCGACGGGGGCAACGCACGTTTGGTCAGAGACCGCCATGCGAATCGCTCCGCTGTTGCGCTCCGGTGCCAGCGTCCTGGTTGGATACTTCGTCATCGTCGTGTGCACGAGCATCGGTTTCAAGCCGCTCGGTGGGATCGTCCACGTACACGCCCCGCTCGGTATTCAGGCCGCCGGCGCCTTGGTCGCCATCGTCTCCGGGCTTCTCGGGGGAGTCAGCGCCGCGCTCGTCGCGAGCCGGCATCCCGTGCGGCACGCCGCCGCGGTGCTGATATTTCTCGCGATCGACACCGCCGTGGTGCTATCGCGTCGCGACGCCGATCCAGTGTGGTTCGAGCTATCAGGCAGCGCCACGCTCATGCTCGCTACGGTGGGCGGTGGGCTGCTGTATCGGGTCGCCACTCAGCGTCACCGCCCACCGCCGGCACCCCGTTCCGACGGCACGGACCCGCAACCGTAGCGAGCGCTCCACGGGAGGGCCAGGGCTCGGCCATTCGTCTGCGCACACCGCTTGGCGCCCGGCGTCCGAACCGCTGCCCCGAGTCGATGAGGTGCGTCGCCCGGTCGCGGCGGCAGGGCCGCACCGGGGCTCGCCCTCCACCCCTCGCCTGCGGGTCAGATGTTTTTGTCTTCGAGGAGCTTCAGGAATTCTTGCGGGGTGGTGATCTTAGCGAGCTTGTCCGGCACGTCCGCTTCCTTCGCGAACTGGGCGATCTTGCCGAGCACGGGCAGGTATTGGTTCGAGACTTCGAGCGGTGGGGCGACGATCAAGAAGAAGTAGTGCACCGGTTTGCCGTCGATCGCGTTGAAGTCGATCCCCTCGAGCTTGCGACCGAACGCGACGCGCAAGCTGTTCACCGCAAGCGCGCGACAGTGTGGGATTGCGATGTTCTGTCCGATGCCAGTCGACCCGAGCGTCTCCCGCCGCTTGAGCATCTTCACGAGCGTCTGCTCCGAGCGCTCGTCGAGGTGCAGGAGGCCGACCAGCTCCTTCAACACGTCGTCCTTGGCGGTGCTCTTGAGCTCCAGCGTGATCGCGTCGTCAGCGAAGAATTCGCGCAAGCGCACGTGCGGTCTCCAATGCGGGAGCGGCGGCAAACCGTTGTGTGAGCGGCGCCAAACGTAATAACTGGTTGCTCCTCGCGCAAAGGCGACCGGCGTCACGATTATGCGGGATTGGGGCGCTGCCAGCGACGGTCAGCAACGCCCCGAGGCGTCATCCTGGCTCGCCCCTACAGCGCATCCGCAGCGGCGGCCCGCTGCGGCCTCGGGCACCCGCACGCGCGATCCAGGTCATCACGACCCGCTGGGCCTCGCTGTCCGCGAGATTGCCGGAACGATTTGGCTTCCGGGCGCCGTATCCCGAGCGTCTCGCTGTCGTTCTGGTTGCTCCCCGCGCAACGCGTCATTACGTTGTGAGACATGCACTTCCCCTATCCCACGCCACCGGGGGTGGCGCTCTTCCTGGCCCCGATGTCGGGGGTCTCCGAGTCGCCGTTCCGGCTCCTGTGTCGCCGCTTCGGCGCCGACGTGGTCGTGTCGGAGTTCATCTCGGCCGTGGGCGTGGCCCGGGGCATCGAACATCTGTTCGCGGACATGCGCTTCGAGCCGGCGGAGCGACCCATCGGGATCCAACTGTACGGCGCCGACGCCGCCATCATGGCACGCGCCGCGGAGATGGTCACCGCGGTCTCGCAGCCCGACTTCATCGACATCAACTTCGGGTGTCCGGTGAAGAAAGTGGTCAAGAACAACGGCGGATCGGGGTGCCTGAAGGATCTCGGCCTGGTCGAGCGCATCATCGCCGCGGTGCGGCGAGTGACCCATCTCCCCGTTACGGTGAAGATCCGCAGCGGCTGGGATGAGAGCGCGCGCGATCCGGTTGCGATCGCGCGGCGCTGCCGAGACGCGGGGGCCCAGGCGCTGACGTTGCACGCGCGCACTCGCACCCAGATGTTTGCCGGCAAGGCGAACTGGGACGAGATCGCCCGCGTGGTCGAGGCGCTCGACATTCCCGTGATCGGGAACGGCGACGTCATGACGGCGGCGGACGTACTCGCCATGTGGCGGCACACCAACTGTGCCGGCGTCATGGTGGCCCGCGGCTCGTTCGGGAACCCGTGGCTCTTCGCCCAGGCCAGGGATCTCCTCGCCGGGCGTCCGCCCCGCCCGGGGCCGACCCCGGCGGAGCGGTGTGCCGTGGCGCTCGAGCACGCCCGGCTCGCCCGTCGGCTCCAAGGTGACACCCGCCACACGGCGCTCGAGTTCCGCAAGCATTTCGGGTGGTACACCAAGGGCGTCCCCGGCGCCGCCGAGCTGCGCGAGCGCCTGTTCCGCATCGACTCCCTTCAGGAGGCGGAGGCAGTGCTCGCGGCCTCTTTTGCCGGAAGCGCGGTGGGGCAGGCGGCGTGAAGCTCGACGACCTCGGTCGCTTTATCGAGCGTCTCCCGTTTGCCACCATCGATCATCTCCGGCCCCTGACCCAGGGGCACGAGGAGGTGATCCTGTGCCTCGGGAAAACGCCCGACCAGGTCGTCGCCATCGCCGAGCGGCTCACCGAGCGGGTGGGACGGTTTCTCGCGACCCGAGCTGAGCCCGCCCACCGGAGCGCACTCGCGGCCCGGTTTCCCCGGGCGGACGTGAGCGACCTGGGGCGCACCGTCTATCTGCCGCCCGAGCCCGAGCCCGAGCCGACGGGGCGAGGCACGATTCTCATCGTGACCGCAGGAACGAGCGATCTGCCGGTGGCCGAGGAAGCGGCCGTGACGGCCCGCGCGCTCGAAAACCGGGTCGCGCGCCTCACCGATGTCGGGGTCGCGGGGATCCATCGCATCCTCACGCAGACCGATCTGCTCCGCGCGGCGGGCGTGATCATCGTCGTGGCGGGGATGGAAGGCGCGCTGCCGAGCGTCGTAGGCGGCCTCGTGTCCGTGCCGGTGATCGCCGTGCCCACGAGCGTCGGCTACGGCGCCTCGTTCGGCGGGATCGCGGCGCTCCTCGGGATGCTCAACTCCTGCGCCTCCGGCGTCACCGTCGTCAACATCGACAACGGATTTGGCGCCGCCGCCGCCGCGAGCCGCATCAATCACTCGTGAAGGGCCCCCTGGCTGGCGTATGGATCGGGCGCGGCCTTGCCGTGGCGGGCCTCGCCGCGATCGTGCCCGCCGTGCTCGCCGCGAACGTGTGGGCGCTGGTCGCCGCCCTGGGCGGCTTTCTCGCCGCGACCGGGCTCGTCTTGGCGCCGCTCGTCCGCGTCTGGCTCGCCGATGCGCCGCCGATTCGACCTTCGGACTTCGTCCACACCCTCGACCTGTTGCGCCGGGCGCACGGGGCCCGCGCCGGCTGGGCGGTCGGGCTCGACGACGGCGAGGTGCAGGTCGTGGGCGAGGAGCTCGACCGCGCCGTGCGCGAGCGCGGCGCGGCGTTGGTGCAGCTCGCTTCGGTCGATGGACGCGCACACGTGGCGCGTGAGCCGGTCGGGAGCTACGTGGCCGTGGGCGATTTCCCCTTCGGTGCCGGGCTGCTGCTGCCCCCGCCCGACGCCACGCCCGCGCGAGCCGCGGTCGTCGCCGAGGAGCTGCGCCGCGTGGTCGCCAGCATGCGCCTCGCCCCGGAGCCGGCGGAGCAATCGTCCCAACTCGTATCGAAGCGACTGGCAGCGATCGCGGGCGGGGCGCAGACGCTCGAAGGGATTGCCAAGGCGGGGGTGGAGCTCGCGCACCAGGTCGCCCAGCGTGGCGCGGCGATCGTCCTTCCCGGCGTGAGTGGGGCGCGCGGGGGGCGCGTGGTGGCGCTCTCGGGTGGGGTCGATGCCCGCCTCGCGAACCTTCCCGTGCCTGCCGACGCGCCCGTGATGCGCGCCTTGCAGTCCGGCGTCCCAGTTGCCGCCCAGGGAGCGGACGACATCTTCGGCGCGGCGATCCCCGACCGTCGCAAACGCGAGCGGGAGGGCACCGCCTATCCGCTGCGCGACGGGCATTTCGTGATCGGGGCGCTCGTGATCACGGGCCCGCCCCTGCCGCCCACCGGTTCCGCCGGCGATCCCTTGCAGCGCCTGGTCGCCGAGCTCGGCCCGCGGCTCGCCGCGGCGCGCGCAGTGCACGAGGCCGAGCAGCGGGCCGTGCGCGATCCGCTTACCGGCTTGAGCAACCGCCGCGAGTTCGATCGCAAGTTCGCCGTGTCCGGTGGCAAGCCTCCGGACTGCGTGACGCTCGTGTTCGTGGACATCGATCACTTCAAGGTCTTGAACGACACCCTGGGCCACCAGGCTGGCGACGCGGCGCTGCGTCACATCGCCGACATCCTGCACCAGGCGGTGCGGGACAACGATCTCGTTGCGCGGATCGGTGGCGAGGAGTTCGCGCTCTGGATGCCCCACACGCCCCTCGCGGTCGGCGCCGAAGTGGCCGAACGCATCCGTGCCACCGTCGAGACCACCCGCTGGCGCTGGAGCGGCGAGGCCTATCCGCTCACCATTTCGTGTGGCGTTGCGACCTACCCCGACACGGTGGGCGACGTGGAGAACTTGCGCAGCACCGCCGACGCCGCGCTCTATCGAGCGAAGCAGGCCGGCCGCAATCGAGTTGAAAAGGCGCCTCCGGCCGGCTAGGTTTGGCTCGAGGGGGCGACAGGCTTCGACGGGTTTGGCGAGGATATCGCTGCGTGCCCAGGTTGTCAGTCACCTGGTTAAACCACTGGCACATTTATAACTGCCAATTCAAACCTGGCACTGGCTGCGTAAGCTTCGGCTTCACGCACCTGCGTGAGTGGCAGCCCGCCTGAGGCGGCGCTCACGTATCGCAAAATCGGGCTGGCGTGATCCGGGGCCCGAACGGGTCGCGTAAGAGCTGGTAAGGGCTGTTCGCTGCCGGGGCCGGCGAGGCGCCACGGTGGTGAGACCGCTGAAGCCTCGCCTACGCACGTAGTGGTGGTATCGGAGTCATTCTCGGACCGGGGTTCAATTCCCCGCGCCTCCATTGACCACCCGACGGGGAGGGGGGAAGCGGCAACGGGCGACGGCGCCCGCCGCTTCCCCCTTCGCACGTCGCGGCGCGTGCCAGAGCGGTGCAACCGTCGCACCGGGCCCGGCGCTCGAGCCGGACGCGCGCATCGATCGAGCGATGGCCGCGCCCCCTGGGGTGGCCGCCTGGAGCCCCTCGCGGGCGCGCGCTATATTCGCGGCCCACAGCGATCCTCACCGAGGGGGCTTACATGGGTGCGGTGCTCGATCTTCTGAAGGTGCTCTACGAACCGGCGGCGGTGTTCGAGCGGGTGCGTCAGGGGCCGAAGTTCCTCGCGCCATTTGTCCCGCTGGCACTCGCAGTGGTACTGATCACGATCCTGCAGCTGCCGTACTCGAAGGTCGCGATGGTGGCGCAGATGTCCCAGCGCCCGGGCGTCACACCCGACCAGGTCCAGACGGCCCTGAAGTTCGCGTCGGTGGGCGTGGTCGTGGCTCCGGTGGCGTTCGCCGTCATCCTCGTCATCAACGCGTTCCTGCTCTGGGTGGTCGTGTCGCTCGTCGGGGGCGAGGCGCGGTTTCAGATGCTGTTGAGCGTGACGACGTACGCCTCGGTCGCCTACGTCCTCTTGTCGGCCGTGGGCTTCATCGTGCTGACGATGCGCGGCACGAGTTCTATCGCGTCGCCACTCGATCTCCAGCCCGCGCTCGGCCTCGACCTCCTCGCGCCCGACGCCAAGGGGTTCGCGCTGGCCCTGCTGCGAGGGGTCAATCCGTTCAGTCTGTACGGGTTATTCCTGACGGCGACCGGGATTGCCGTGACGCATCAGACGTCGAAGGGCGCGGCGTATACCGCCGCCGGGATCCAACTGCTCATCGCCTTGACCATCACCGGCCTGCTGACCGTGGCAGGTGGCAGCTAGCGAAGAAGATTCGACGAGCGCCGCGAGTTTCGCACGGGACGACCGCCAGCCGGCCTCGTTGTCGGCGGTCGGCAGGCCGCGCGGGCGTTGCCGAAGGAGTAGACCCACCGTTCGAGCGCCGGCCCGGGCGCGGGTTAGACCGTGAGCGGGTGCAGCGGCGCCGCGTGGCGCGCGCCCGCCAGGGCCTCGGCCGGAATCTCTGTGGGGTAGTCGCCCGAGAAGCAGGCGTGGCAGAAGTCGGCCGGATCACCGCCCGCGGCCCGGAGCATCCCCTCGCGCGACAGATAGCCCAGCGTGTCGACGCCCAAGTGCTCGCGAATCTGGGCGACGTCGTGGCTCGCTCCGATGAGCTCGCCTTTGGTCGGGGTGTCGATCCCGTAGTAGCAGGGGCCGGTGATCGGCGGTGACGCCACGCGGAAGTGCACCTCGCGCGCCCCCGCCTGGCGAATGAGCTGCACCAGCGCGCGGCTCGTCGTGCCGCGCACGATCGAGTCGTCCACGACCACGACCTTCTTGCCCGCCAGCACCTCGCGCACCGGGTTGAACTTGATCTTCACCTTCGAGATGCGGCCCGCCTGGGCGGGGTGGATGAAGGTGCGCCCGACGTAGTGGTTACGGATGAGGGCGTGTTCGAGCTTCGTGCCGGACCGCTCGGAGAAGCCGAGCGCCATGGCATTCGAGGAATCGGGCACCGAGAACACGCAATCCGCGCCCGGGGCCGGGTGCTCGCGCGCGAGCTCGCGCCCCAGCGCGCGGCGCACGCCGTCGACCGAGCGGTGAAACACGGTGCTGTCGGGACGCGAGAAATACACCAGCTCGAACACGCAGCGCTTGTGCGGCCGCGCGGTGAGCCGGGGCAGCTGGTCCACCTCTTCCCCGTGGATGCGGACGAAGTCCCCCGGCTCGAGCTCGCGCACCAGCGTCGCGCCGGTGATGTCGAGCGCGCAGGTCTCCGAGGCCACCACCCAACCGCGCCCCAGCCGACCCAGCACCAGCGGACGGAAGCCGCGCGGGTCCACGATCGCGTACAGCGTACGTCCCACGGTGATGAGAAGTGAATAGGCGCCCTCGACGCGTTCCAGGGCGTCGAGCAGCTGGTCCTCGGGCTCGCGCGCCTCGGAGCGAGCGATCAGATGGACCAGCACCTCGCTGTCCGAGGAGCTCTGGAACAGCGAGCCTTTGGCGACGAGATCGGAGCGCAGCTGCACGGCGTTCGTCAGGTTGCCGTTGTGCGCCAGCGCGAGCGGCCCTTCCTTGTACCCCGCGAGCATCGGCTGCGCGTTGGCGAGCACCGAGGTGCCGGCGGTCGAGTAGCGCGTGTGCCCGATGGCGACGTCGCCCGGCAGCTCGGCCAGCACCTTCTCGCTGAACACGTCGGACACGAGCCCCATACCGCGGTGGGCGCGCGCCACCCCAGCGCCGTCCACGGCCACTATCCCTGCCGACTCCTGCCCGCGGTGCTGCAGGCTATAGAGACCGAGGTAGGCGACGCGAGCCGCGTCGGGTAAACCGGTGACGCCGATGATGCCGCACATTCGCGCTCGTCAGTCTCCCATGCGTCGAGGGATAGCTGTGAAGTATACCTGCCGTAGCCGATCCACGGGGTGCTCGATCCCCGTGTCGCGCAGGCGGAGCGTGAGCGCGCCACCGGGCTCGCCCACCGTCCCCACGCGGGCGGCGGCCACGCTCAGCTCCCGCGCGAGCGCCGCGACCGCCGACGCGCGCTCCGGGGCGCAGGTGACGACGGCGCGCCCGTGCGACTCGCTGAACAGGAGCTCGAGCGCCGCGAGCGGGGCAGCGTACGCCGTCAAGTCGACGTCCAGCCCGAAGCCGGTCTCGGCATAGGGCCCGCCCATGGCCACTTCGGCGAGCGCCACGCCGAGGCCCCCCTGCGAGCAATCGTGGGCCGAGTGGAACAAGCCCCGCTCGGCGCCCGCGACCAGGTAGTCCACGAGCCGGCGCTCGCCGGCGAGATCGACGTGCGGGGGCTCACCCCCAACGAACCGGTACACCGCTTCCCACAGCTGCGACCCGCCGAGCTCGGCGCGTGTCTCCCCGAGGACGAACACCGTATCGCCGCTGGCGCGGGCATGGCTCGGCACGGCGCGAACGAGCGCCGGGAGCAAGCCCACCATACCGATCACGGCGGTCGGATCGACCGCGCCCGAGGGACTCTCGTTGTAGAACGAGACGTTGCCACCCGTCACGGGCGTCCCGAGGGCGCGGCAGGCGTCGGCGATGCCGCGGCAGCACTCCCGGAACTGATAGAACACCGCTGGGCGCTCCGGGCTGCCGAAGTTGAGACAGTTCGTGATGCCGAGCGGTCGCGCCCCGGTGCACGCGATGTTGCGCGCCGCCTCGGCGACCGCGGCCTTCCCGCCCTCGTAGGGGTGGAGGGCGGTGTAGCGTGCGTTCCCATCCGTGGTGACCGCGATCCCGAACCCGGCGTCGGCCACGCGCAGCACGCCCGCGTCACCGCCCGGCCCGAGGACCGTGCTCGCCTGCACGGTCGAGTCGTACTGTTCATACACCCAGCACTTCGAGGCCACCGCCGGGTGGTCGAGCAGCGTGAGGAGCGCCGCGGCCGGTTCGGGGGGCTCGGGGGCTCCGGGGGCCGCAGCGCCCCGGCCGGCGGTGGCGGGACGACTGGCCCGGCGTTCCGCTACGCCGGGATCCTCAAGCGCCTCCGGCTCGTACACGGGGCAGTCATCGATCAGCCGCCGCGCCGGGATCTCGACCACCACCTGATCGTGCCACCGGGCCCGGTAGCTGCCGTCGGCCGTCACGCGCCCGATCGGCGTGGCCGTGAGCTCCCACTCTGCCGCGATCGCCTGCACTGCCGCCACGCGGTCCGCCCGGGCCACGACCAGCATCCGCTCCTGCGACTCGGAGAGCAGGATCTCGTACGGCGTCATCCCGGGCTCGCGGGTGGGGACGAGGGCAAGGTCGATCTCCACCCCCACGCCGCCCTTCGCCGCCATCTCGGCCGAGGACGACGTGAGGCCAGCCGCCCCCATGTCTTGGATCGCCACGATGTGTCCGGAGGCAATGAGCTCGAGACTCGCCTCCAGGAGCAGCTTCTCAGTGAACGGATCGCCCACTTGCACCTGGGGGCGGCGCCGCTCGCTCTCGCGTGTCAGCTCTTCGGAGGCGAACGACGCGCCATGGATGCCGTCGCGCCCGGTGCGCGAGCCCACTACGAGCAGCACGTTGCCGACGCCGCGCGCCGCGGCCGTGATGAGCTCATCCTCCTTGAGCAGTCCGACACACATGGCGTTGACGAGCGGGTTCCCCGAGTAGCCGGGCGCGAAGTCCACCTCGCCGCCCAGGGTCGGGACGCCGACGCAGTTGCCGTAGTCGCCGACGCCTTTGACGACCCCCGTGAACAGGTAGCGGTTGCGCGCATCGTCGAGCGGCCCAAAGCGCAGGCTGTTGAGCAAGGCGACGGGGCGGGCGCCCATGGTGAACACGTCGCGCAGGATGCCTCCGATTCCCGTCGCCGCGCCTTGATAGGGCTCGACCGCCGACGGGTGGTTGTGCGACTCGATCTTGAACGCCACGGCCCAGCCCTGGGCCAGCCGCAGCACGCCGGCGTTCTCGCCCGGCCCCTGGAGCACCTGCGGTCCGGTCGTGGGGAAC
>WNFC01000094.1_pt1 | contig 110931 bp, 86 predicted proteins | sample 5400541 | NCBI WGS metagenome assembly WNFC01 (sample SAMN13153342, study PRJNA577476) | soil metagenome | isolation source: 120 cm saprolite under Douglas fir tree site 2 hole 2 replicate 1 | place: USA:California | collected 2015-04-18
TGTAGTGCGCCCCCTGCACCAGCATCGTTCTCAAATAGCGGTCTCCTTCTTTGCTGATGTGCAGCTGCGGCTGGCTCTCTCCGGAGTCTCTGCGCCCAGGTTTTAACCCGAGAAAACATCCGACCTCGCGACTCTTCGCAAACCGATGCGGGTCGTCTAGGGTCAGGACATACGTCAGCGCGATCTGTGTTCCTACCCCCTTCACCTGTTTGAGCAGTTCGACGTGCGGGTAGCTTTCCTTGGCGATTTTCTCCATCCGCTCGTCATATTCCTTGATGCGTTCGTTCAGTGATTCGATTTCTTTGAGCAGCGGCTCCAGAACCTCACGCAACTCCGCGTTCAATCCCGCGGCCAGCTCCCGGCTCACCTGCTGCGTGCCACACTTAGGCAGCCGCTGGCCATAAGACTTCACCAACCCGCGTACTGCGTTCACCAAGGCCGTTCGAGCACGCACCAGTTCGGCCCGTGCCCGAATCACCGTCAGATGAATTTGTGCTTTCGCGCTGCGATGCCGCACCGGCCCCAACAGCTCGGGATCGATTCTTGCCAGCCGTGCCAGTGTCCGCGCATCGTGTCGGTCATCTTTTCGATTGCTCTTGGTGATCAATTGCACCTTTTGTGCGTGCGCCACGAGCACCTGGTGTCCCAGCTCCCTTAGCAGCCGGCTTACCCAAGGGGAATGTGTTCCGGTCTCCAGGGCCATGAGACTTCGCGGTATCTTCTCAAATGACTGCTTCATCGCCTCCGGTGTCGTCGGTAGTTTCTGTTCCAGAAGGACTTCGCCCGCTTCATCCAAAACGCAGTAGCACGACCAGCGATCGCCGAGGTCCAGACCAATCGTGAGCTTATGTCCTTTGAAAATCATGTTTCTATTTACCCGAACAGTGCTAGTCTTTTTCATAGCCGGTCTCCTTTTCTTGTGCCTTGAGCACGTCAAACATTGGGAGCGTATCGCATCCCGCAGGAGACCGGCCTTCTCATCTCATCTGTCCTTTTCTTTTGGGGCCTTCGGCCCGCGAAACCTTATGAAAATGGCTCAACTACCGAATCCTCAAGCCAGCCAAGCACAGGCGTAGTTATTTTCGACTCTGATTAGTGCCTCGCCGAGATGGTTCAAGCATTACTCTGCCTTCGTATCTCTAGCGAGTTTCGTCATCTGTTCGGTAGGGTGAACCGACACAAATGCGGCCCCATTCGAAATGGAAGATTGCCGAAGGGATTCCAATTTCTTCATCGCATCGAATCGGTTCTGGTCCAAGACTTGCGCGTACCTCGGAATGATCTGCGTCGATGCATGCCCGAGCATCTGGGCAATTGTAATCGGAGATGTCCCGCAACCGCTGGACTCCCTGGTCTACCTAGCGTAAGCCAATCGAAAGATAGATCTTCTTGGGTGTCGCAATGAAATAACCCGTAGCCCTGTGGTTTGTGCGGTCCCAACTGGCAATCCCGCGACGACGCGCCGAAACTCGTTTAAGAGCAGCTAGTCCTCGCGGAATTTTCGGTGTAGTAAAAACGTAGTACTTCTTGGTTCAGAACGGTTCAATTCGGGTACAGACGAAACAACACCCGGGCGTTGTAACTGCTTGAGGAATATAGTAAAGTCCGAAATTTTCAGAACGGTTCAGAAAAGTCGTCAGGTTTATGAGTCCGCTGCTCTAACCGCTGAGCTACGGGCCCCGCACTCTACTGCAACATCTTACTCTGAAAGAGTTTAGTGGACATCCCGAACTTCCGTCCAACTGTCGGTTAAAAGTGCCGGTGCTAGTTTTGGTGCCAGTTGAATTGAGCAGCCTGCCACTGATCGTTTCCCCATCTGCTCCATACTTCTAGTTCACGTGTATTGAATTTTTGATCCGATTTAGCAATGTCGAACTACGGCCACAGTGATCCAATCTTGACTGGAGGGCTCGAAGTGGGCTTGTAGAAGCTGGCGTCCCCGACAAAAGGTGTCGATGCTGATTTGGACGACGAGGATGATGGTGGCGAGAAGCACGATGACGACGAGGAGAAGGAGGAGGATTACGATGGCGAGAATGGTGGTGAGAGTGATGAGGAGAATGATGATGAGGAACAGGGGGCGGCGATGACCGACGCGGGTACTGCTGACGACGTGGCCGTTGGTGCGGTGCCCCTGGCGTTTACGTGCGACGGTTGCCGTGGTTGCGTTGCGATTGTGATGGTCAGATCAGGAACGCGCAAATGTTAGAAGCGGTTGGATGTTGTTGTCGTTATCGTCGAGCGCGCGCAAGGCGCTCAAATAGGCGTTTCGCGTTGGACCTACTTCAACGAGATTTGCCCGTCCCCAGGTGAATCTCGCTCCTCCGTTTTTCTCAACAGCAATATCAGCGAGCATTCTGGCATGTCTTCCGTTCCCATTTGGGAATGCGTGAATTTGTCCGACAAGCCGATGATGAAAGCGAACGGCGATTTCATCAAGAGTGAAAGTCTTGTTTCCAATCCAGAACCGAGCATCTCCCAGAAGCGTTCCGATACGCTCGTAGATCTCATGAAAGGGACAGCCTATGCTCACGTCTCTGGTCCGATACCTGCCAGCCCATTTCCACGTCTCGGCAAACATTCTTCGGTGAAGTTCACGCAAATAAATTTCGTCCAGAGGATTCCGGCTCTTCATAACCCTGGAACTGAAAGCCCATTTTTGCGCCTCAAGAATGTTTTGTCGTTCCCACTCGTCCAACTCTTTCTTGGTTGCGAGGCTTGGAATCAATTTCGCAGCATCATCGGGATGTATCGGAGTGTTGCCGGGAACTGAGTTGAGATCCGAAATCGGGGTCATTTTCTCTTTAGCCGTCTCTTTGTTTCTTCCTCAATCAGTCGGTCAACATCTCCGGTCGCTTGGTTCTCCAGAGCCATAGTGTGCTCGACCCCGAGCACATCTTCTCTCACGCGATCTCGTGTCTTTTGTTCCACACTACTTTTCCGCCTTTGACGATGTTGCTCTGCGAGTTCAATGATCGACCCGGATTTCGGGACTAGGGCATACACGAGTTCGCAATCCATTGCGCCGGCCACTCGCCGCAAGCTCTTGAGTGTGATCCGATCCTGTGCCTCGGCGTGTTCGAAGTCCAGGATGCGTTTCTTGGACTGGCCCAATGCCATTCCGACTTCTTCTAGGCTCATGTTAAGTCCTTCGCGGATCGCTCTGAGCCATCCACGTTGAGGCCGTGCTTGAAGTCTAGCCTCTTCAAAGGCAGACAAACTGCGAGCGAGTTGATTTAATCGAAGTTTCCTGAAATCGTCTCTCATGTAGGTCCTATTAAAAGAGGACTTACAAAACAAAGAGGTCCTGTTATATTAGGACTTCTTGGCTTCGTATGTCCTGTTATAATAGGACTAATCTCGCCGCCTGTCAATGGAAGAAAGAGAAGTGTATGACCCTTGAAAGCGAAACTCGTGTCATCGTCCTCTTGATCTGTAGGAAGCACTCAGTTTAGAGGGACAGATGAATTAAGGGTCGCACCAATGTTGACCGTACTTGTATTTTCCGTTGCCGGGCCGGGGGCTGAAAGCCGCTCCACGGCGGCGTGTCAATTCCGGTTGAAAATTCCCCATTGTACCGGTCGAAAATTCCCCACCCCTGAACCTCATGAATGGGCCTCCTTGGCCTCGGACGGAGTGGAGCCCAGCGCCGTCTTTTGGCGCGCTTTGGGCGGAACGGAGTCCGAGGCCAAGGAACGAGCCGCGGCCTCTGCCCCTTCCTGTCCTCGCGGTGGCACCAGGTCGGCCTTGCGGCGGTCCTTCAGCCGGTAGCTCTCACCGCGAATGTTGATGGTCGTCGAGTGATGCAGCAGCCGGTCCAGGATCGCTGTTGCGATGATCGAATCGCCGAAGATCGAGCCCCAATCCCCGTAGCTTTTGTTCGAGGTCAGGATAATGCTCCCGCGTTCGTACCGCGCGCTCACCAGCTGAAAGAAAATCGTCGCTCCCAGATCGTCCAGCGGCAAGTAGCCCACTTCGTCGATCACCAGAATTTTCGGTGCCAGATACACACGCATCCGGCGATCCAACCGGCCTTCCCGATACGCTCGCCCCAGGTCCGCCGCCAGATCGTGCGCGGTGATGAAATACGCGCCCAGTCCCGAGCGGATCGCTTCTTCCGCCAGCGCCACGCTCAAATGCGTTTTCCCACGCCCGGCGGCCCTAGCAAAATGACGTTGCTGGCTTCGTGGATAAACCGCAGCGAACGCAACTCCCGCATCTGCCGCTCATCGAGCGAGGGCTGAAAACCGAAATCGAACTGCTCGAAGGTTTTCACAAAGGGGAAATGCGCCAACTGCAGTCGCGCCCGCAGATAACGAGTCCTTCGTGCTTCCACCTCGCAGCTCAGCAACTCATCGAGAAAGTCCGCGTAGCTCGGCTCTTTCTTCGACGCTTGTTCCAGCAAGTTCTCCAGCCGGGCTTCCACCGCTTTCAATCCCAACGCCTCCAGCGCCGTCTGCAACCGCTCGATCGGGGTGTTCATCGCCCCCTCCGTCGACCACAGTTCCGCCCTATCTATTCAGAGTACCTGTTTTCGAAAAACGTCAACCGAGGATCACGGAATAATGCCAAGCTACGGGCATACTTATGTCAGTTGGCTGGTCGGAATAACCAGAGGTTCGGCTTCAATCTGAACCAACTTGGCTTCTGTGGTATGCATCGGCTGCGCGAGGTCAACTTTCTTGCCATTGGCGTAGATTTCGTGGCGACCGTGCGTCCTGTGCCATTCCGCCAGCGTTGCAGTTCGGCTTTGGTGCTCGACGACTTTTCGCCAGCCGCCGCCGTAGTAAGCGCAAAAGCTGATTTCACCTTGAGTCGTCGCCACAGGAGTAGAGGAATTGCAGATTCCCGAGAAATCGTAGTTGAAGGCATCCTGGAACCACATACCGTTAAAGATCATGACTCTCCAGCGCCCGTCATACGAATAGGCTTTCTGAGACCAACGGTCGCTACTTCCGGCAACACGATAGAAACAATCTTCAAGCACGTGCCGAAGGTCGGCAGGCCCAAACCCTGAGGGTGCCTTCTGCTGGTTGAAATTACGGAGTATCGAAAGCGAGACAAGCGCCTTAGTTGCCGCCGGTCCCCTTCCAGAGTCCGTGATTTGCACAATGTCCCGCATGAATTGTTCCAAGTCAAAGAAGACGGGAATCGGGATCGCCTCTTTTTGATATGTGTCTACAAGCAAGGGGCTGAAGATCCCACGGTTCGGATGCGTCTCCTGGAAAAGGCTTCCCAGATGTGCGTAAGGGTTAAGGACATCGCACAGATGAGCGAATATCCCAAAGTCTGACAGTGGGAACCAGTCCCGCATTGGCTGCCAGCCAATTGAAGTCTGCTCATGCAGATCGAAAGCGAGCTGCGTGAGAGGATAGCGCCGGGCATACCGCTCATCGGCGGATACGCCCTCATCCCTGCCGGCAAACATGATGGGTTGAAAAACGACGCCGTGGGTTTTGTCAATGTTCTGCAGTGCGAAACGGACAATGTCGCCAAGCCCGTCGTTGTTGAGGTCATTGGTTACGGTAACTTGGAGCGTTGTTCGCATTCCAGCCGCTGCGATGTTCTCCAGGGCTTGCCGCTTCACTGCCATGTAGTTTCCCAATCCACGATGTTTGTTCTTTTCTTCGGAAACTCCGTCCAATTGAAGGTAGACGGCGTGCAGGCCAGCCTCCTTCGCTTGGAAAGCAAAGTCTCTACTCTCGGCAAAATGCACACCGTTCGTCGCAACGTGAAGGCGATGGAACCCCATGCTCTTCGCGTAGCGAACGGAGTCGAGAAAAATCGGCGAAACTGTGGGCTCGCCTCCCGAGAACAAAATGTTGATTTCTCGCTGAGGCTTAAACGAAAGCGCGTTGCTGAAAATGATTTTTATGTCTTCGATGCTCAATTCGTGAACGTAGCTGGCAGCATTCGCATCCATGAAGCACGGCGAGCACATCATGTTGCACCGGTTGGTCAGATCAACAATTAAATAAGTCCCCCGGCCGGACCTGATGCTGTTCGGACCATGACCGTGCACGTTGCAATCGTCAACGCATTCGAAGTCTCTTCCAAAGGCGAGACGCTCCATCTTCCGAAAGAAATCCGGGTGATTGGAAAGAGTGTCTTCGAACGGACCATGCCGCTCGCAGGCCTTCCGCATTAGGATGCGCCCGCCTTCTTCGAGTATTTCCGCGTCGATGATTCCAGGATTGTCTCGAAAATCCGCGACACCAATCTCACCTTTGAGGACGGCATCCACTGCTTCACCGTTGCAGTCGGGGCATAGCGACAGGGTTTTCCTGGGAACGCCCGTATTCATCCGGATGCGGTCCCGCTGCTTAAAAAGTGGGCCAGGAGCCCAGCTTGGGCTGGGCAAAGTCCCCTCGGGCAAAACCCCGTTGATGGTACTAGAAGCAAGCCACGCTGCGTTTGACGCCGCGCGAAAAACACGAGCCGTAATCCCAGACATGAGCGCTCACCTCCACTGTGAGAATGGTTTGGAAGGGCGGAATGGCCTTGCAGTCGAACACCTGAGGACCCCGATTAAAGTAGAGACATTGTACCTTGCGTGTCAACACTCCAGCTTAAGAGATGTCTCAACTTCATTGCCCTCGAAGAAGGTGAGCAGTCGCATGACTATGGACACACTGAAACCGGTTGGTGTCTAATTCATGTTAACGCTTTCATCATAGAGAATTCCGAATGAACTACTGGCTTGACCTATTTACGGGAGCAGAAGGCATCCGTGCAGATTATAAGTCCGCTGCTCTAACCGCTGAGCTACGGGCCCCGCCCTAACTAGAACATCGTACCGCGAAAGAGTTGGCCGCGCATCTACTGCCTGCCGTAAACGCCGATAAATCGTTCTAAATTCGTGCTAAATCGACGCGCTCGAGGGTGTCTGCGCCGCTTAATCCTGCTCACGCCTCCTTGAGAGGGGCGTCTCTCACAGCGGGGGTGTAAGGCCGGCAGGGTCCGGCAAATTCACCTTTCTGTTTCATTGGGAGAGGAGATGGTGTGCTTATGCGCAAGATAAAGTGTGTTTTGGGACTGGTCATGGGGCTCGGCATATGGGCCGGAAATGCCGAAGCGCAGTTTAAGAATGGAAGCCAGGCGACGGAGCTGAACATTCCCCGGGTGAGTCAGCGTGGGACGGTTTCGCAACGGGTCGGGCTGACGGACATCACGATCGCCTACCATCGGCCGGCGGTAGGCGGGCGTGAAATCTGGGGAAAGACCGTGCCTTATGGGAAGGTGTGGCGTGCGGGGGCGAACGAGAATACCACCATCACGTTTTCGGATGACGTGTCCGTCGAAGGGAAGCCGCTGGCTGCGGGGACCTATGGATTGCACACGATCCCGGACAAGGATCAGTGGACGATCATCTTCTCGAAGAATTCGACTTCCTGGGGCAGCTTCAGCTATGACGAGAAGGAAGACGCGCTGCGCGTGACTACAAAACCGCAAGCGGCGGAACCGTTTGAAGTGCTGACGTACGTATTCGACGACGTCAAGCCGGATTCAGCGGTGACTACGCTGCGTTGGGAAAAGCTTGCAGTACCCATCCACATCGGCGTGGACGTGAAAGCCGTCGTGCTGCGCAGCATCAAGCATGAGCTTCGCAGCGTCGGGGGATTCACGTGGGCCGGCTTCGACGAGGCAGCGCAATGGTGCCTGGACAACAATTACAATCTCGAAGAGGCTCTGAAGTGGGAAGAGACTTCCATTCAGAATGAAGACCGCTTCGAGAACTGGGAGACGAAATCGCGCATCCTAGACGCGATGGGCCGCAAGGACGAGGCCGCAAAAACGCTGGCTACGGCCATCAACAAGGCCAGCGCGATTCAGCTTTATTCGTATGCGCGCGGCCTGCAACGCCAGGGAAACGCCAAACGCGCTTTTGAGCTCTACCCCCAAGTTCCCAAGAAGGACGCGAACCACTGGATCAGCCACCTGGCGCTCTCGAGAATGGCTTCCAATTCAGGCGACTTCACGAACGCAACTAAAGAAATGACACAGGCTATCAGTGGCGCGCCGGATCAGACGAAACCCTTTCTTCAACCGCTCCTGAAGCGGCTGGAAGCCAAGGACGACATCAATAAGTAGCGCGAAAGTTGAGGTGGGATGGGGGTACACCCCATCCGATGCATGAATGTCAAAACAAAGGGCTTAGAAAAAGGGCAATTCGTACTTGATTGATTCTAAAGGCCTGGGCAACTCTTACCTAAGGTCGTTGAAGAAGAGCAACGCACAAGTCATTAAAAAGACATTAGTTGCTTCAAGAAACGGTTGCTGGGTGACACGGAAAGGCCTAGTGCAGTTCCAAAACGGGAAGGTAGGGTTATCTCTAGCAATAAATATATCATAGGTTATCAAAAAATCAAGGACGAAAACGGGTTTTTGACTGGAGTTCCCTGGGCCGCAGGGACAGTGGTCAGCAAGAAACGAAGGGCCCCGGCAGGGGCCCTTCTGGATGGCGTTTCTATCCCGTGACGCCGCCGAAGCACATATATTTGATTTCGAGGAACTCGTCCATTCCATACTTGGAGCCTTCGCGGCCGAGGCCGGATTCCTTCACGCCGCCGAAAGGCGCGACCTCCGTAGAAATGATTCCAGTGTTGATGCCGACAATTCCGTACTCGAGCGCTTCCGCGACGCGCCAAATGCGGGCCATGTCTCGCCCGTAGAAGTAAGCAGCCAAGCCGAATTCCGTGTCATTCGCGAGGGCAACCGCCTCCGCATCCGTCCTAAACCGGAAGAGCGGCGCCACCGGGCCGAAGGTTTCTTCGCGCGCAACGGCCATTTGCGGCGTGACGCCGGTGAGAATGGTCGGCTCAAAAAAGCGGCCGCCGAGTGCGTGGCGATGTCCGCCGACGAGTACTTTGGCACCCTTGGATTGCGCGTCGCGAATGTGGCTTTCGACTTTCAGCACCGCCGCGTCGTCAATCAGCGGCCCCTGCGTGGCATCCGGTTCGAGGCCCGGAGCAGGCTTCAGCGCTTTCACCGCCACCGCGAGCTTCGCGGCAAACGAATCGTACACGCTGTCATGGACCAGCACCCGGTTGGTGCAAACGCAAGTCTGGCCGGAATTGCGGTACTTCGATGCGATGGCGCCCTCGACCGCGGCATCCAGATCCGCGTCGTCAAACACGATGAAGGGCGCATTGCCTCCCAGCTCGAGCGAAAGTTTTTTCACCGTGCCCGCGCATTGGGCCATCAGGATCTTTCCAATTTCGGTTGAACCGGTGAACGACAGCTTTCGAACGATAGGATTCGAAGTCAGTTCACCGCCAATTTCCGTCGCCGAGCCCGTCAGCACATTGAATACGCCTTTCGGAACGCCCGCACGCTCGGCCAACTCCGCAAGCGCAAGCGCGGAAAAAGGTGTCTGCGAAGCGGGCTTCAGGACGACAGTGCAGCCAGCGCCGATGGCGGGGCCCGCTTTGCGGGTGATCATAGCCAAGGGAAAATTCCACGGCGTTATGCACGCGACGACTCCGATGGGCTGTTTGATGACCACAATCCGCTTGTCGGCTTGATGTTGCGGAATCGTGTCCCCATACACGCGTTTGGCTTCTTCGCCGAACCATTCAAGGAAGGCAGCCGCATAGGCGACTTCGCCTTTCGATTCGGTGAGGGGCTTACCCTGTTCCAGGGTCATCAGCCGGGCCAGATCGTCCTGGTTCGCCATCATCAGATCGAACCAGCGGCGCAGAACAGCGGCGCGTTCTTTGGCTGTTTTTTTGCTCCAAGCCGGAAAAGCACGATTCGCCGCCTCGATCGCTTGCTTCGTTTCAGCGCCACCCAATTTCGGCACGCGGCCGATGATTTCGCCGGTAGCAGGGTTGTCGACGTTGATCGCGGCGCCGGACTTGGCCTGGACCCACTGGCCGTCCACGTAGCAGGCTTCGCGGAACAGACGGGCGTCCTTGAGTTCAACCGCGGCGCTGGCAGGTTTTGTCGCTGTCTCTTGCATGGGAAACTCCTGGGAAACTCCAAATATTAGATGCTCTGACCTACGGCCCGCTACCTGGCCGGTTTTCCGCGGCCGACTAGGCGTGAGAAAGCGCGGCCTGCTTGCGCTCTGCAACCGAAGCGAGTGCCCCTTCGATCACGTTCAGTCCTTCATCGAACTGCTCGTCGGTCACCACGAGCGGCACGAGAATGCGAATCACGTTGTTGAACGTGCCGGCAGTGATGATGATGAGGCCGTGCTCGTAGCAAAACTTCGCAATCTCCTTGGTCTCGGAATCGGCAGGCTCCCGCGTCTGGGCGTCGCGCACCAACTCGATGGCGCACATGCCGCCGAGACCGCGAACGTCCCCGACCAGCGGCCACTTTCTCTGCCAGCCGCGTGCGCGCAGTTCAAAATGCTTTCCAAGGGCGGTGGACCGGGCCAGCAGGCCTTCCTTCTCGATCGTTTCAATCGCGGCCAGCGCGGCGGCGCAAGAAGCTGGATGCCCACAGAAGGTGCCACCAAGCGCTCCGACGCCGGGCGCGTCCATGATTTCCGCGCGACCGGTCACGGCGGCAATGGGCATGCCGCCTCCGAGGGATTTCGCCATGGTGATGAGGTCCGGCTCGATGCCGAAATGTTCCGAAGCGAACCATTTTCCAGTGCGCGCGAAGCCGGACTGCACTTCGTCCGCAATGAAGAGAATGCCGTGCTTGCGGCAAATGTCCTGGAGCAACTTGAAATAATCGCGCGGGGGAATGATGAAGCCACCCTCCCCAAGAACCGGCTCGACGATTAGGGCAGCGACAGATTCCGGGGCGACGGAACGCTTGAAAGCATCCTCGAGATAGTGCGCAAACGTTTCCGCGGTGGCGCCTTTTTCTCCACGGTACGGATAAGCGAAGGGAATGCGGTAGACGTCACTGGCAAAGGGCTCGAAGCCCGCCTTGTAAGGATGCGTCTTGCTGGTGAGCGACATCGCGAGAAGCGTGCGGCCATGGAACGCGTCTTCGAAACAGATGACGGCCGGACGCTTCGTGTACGCGCGCGCGATCTTGATGGAATTCTCGATGGCTTCGGCGCCGGAATTGAGGAGAATCGTTTTTTTAGGAAACTTGCCCGGCGCCAGGGAATTCAATTTCTCCGCCACGGCAACGTAGCCCTCGTAGGGAGTGACGGCGAAACAGAGGTGTAAATGCTTTTCGAGCTGCGCCTGAATCGCGGAGATCACGCGGGGCGAACGGTGACCGATATTCAGGCAGCCGATGCCGCCAGCAAAATCGAGACAGCGGTTGCCGTCTACGTCTTCGATGGTGACATCGTCGGCGCGGGCGGCAAAAATAGGCGTGGCATTGGAGGGACCGCGAGGAATTGCAGCCTCGCGGCGCGCCATCAGTGCGCGTGACTTGGGCCCGGGAATTTCCGTCTTCCTTTGAATTGTCGGCATTTTAGTACCATCCGATCGGCGTCTCGTCGAGATTGACGAACACCTGTTTCATTTCGAGATATTCTTCGAGGCCCCAGGGACCGAGTTCGCGGCCGAAGCCGGACTGCTTGTAGCCGCCCCACGGCGCTTCGACGTAGGTCGGCTGCATGTGATTGACCCACACGATGCCGGCGCGGAGCGCCTTCACGATACGGAACGCCTTGAAAATGTCGCGCGTCCATACGGCGGCCGCGAGGCCATAGGGCGTGTCGTTGGCAATGCGAATCGCCTCACCCTCACCGTCGAATGGAATCACGGAAGCAACGGGGCCGAAAATTTCTTCACGAGCGATGCGCGCGCTGTTCTCCACGTCATAGAAAATCGTGGGTTCAACGTAATAGCCTTTGCCAAACTGCTTCGGCCGCCCGCCACCGATCGCGACTTTGGCTTCCTTCTTGCCGATCTCCAGATAGGAAGTGACGCGGTCGTACTGCTCCTTGCTGACCAGTGGCCCCATCTTGGTTTCGCGTTCCATGGGTGCGCCGAGCTTGATGCGTTTGGCCTTTTCGGTCATGGATTCGACGAACTTCGAATAGATTTTCTTTTCGACGAGAATGCGGCTGCCCGCGGAGCAAACTTCGCCCTGATTGATAAACACGCCAAAGAGCGCACCATCCACCGCAGCTTCCCAATCTGCTCCTTCAAAGAATATGTTCGGCGACTTTCCGCCGAGCTCCAGCGTGACGCGCTTGAGGGTGTCCGCGGCGCTCTTGACAATAATCTTGCCGACCGCAGCGCTTCCGGTGAAGGCGATTTTGTCCACCCCGGGATGCGCGACAAGTGCGGCACCGGTGGCTTCGCCCGTGCCATTGACGATGTTCACCACGCCGGGCGGAAACCCGGCTTCTTCGAACCAGGGTGCGATCTCCAACGCGGTGAGGGGCGTCTGCTCCGCAGGCTTCAGCACGCACGTGCACCCGGCGGCAAGCGCGGGAGCCAGTTTCCACGCGGCCATCAGCAACGGGTAGTTCCAGGGAATGATCTGGCCCGCGACGCCCACAGGTTCGCGCAAGGTGAAGCTCAGGGCGTTTGCCGGAACGGGATTCACGTGGCCGAGAACTTTGTTGGCAAGCCCCGCGTAGTATTCGAAACAAGTGGCCACGTCCGCGATGTCGTATTCCGCCTCGACGATGGGTTTGCCGGTGTTGCGGCACTCGATTTCCGCGAGATGTGCGGCATTTTGCCGGATTTTCTCAGCCAGTTTGTAGAGCATGCGCCCGCGCTCGGCGGCGCTCGTTTGCGGCCAGGGACCGGAGTCAAACGCGGCGCGAGCTGCTTTCACGGCCTGATCGATGTCCGCGGCGTTCGCAGACGCAACTTGTGCGATGACCTCTTCGGTTGAAGGGTCGCAGACGGGAAACATCTCGCCGGAAGAACTTTTGACCCACTGGCCATTGACGTAATTCTGATACGCCCGAACGACTGTTTTAGCGCTGCTGGACATAACTGCCTCCCAGATTCAGTTCAAAGCGCAGGCGCGGCCGCCGCCAGTTTTCGCGCCGCTTTGCGCCTGCCGTACACAAAGAAGAAAAATATCGCGAGGCCAATGAAAAACAGCGTGCCGCCGGCCATCCAGACTTCGTATGAATATAAGGATGTGATCTGCTGCGCCGGGAAAAAGGCCAACGCAATACCCATTGAAGTTGTCAGCAACCCGCTGGCCCCGGCGGCGATCAGGGTGGCCTTGCTATACCGGCCCTTCGCAAAGGAATCGCCGGCAGCGATCTTCAGAAGCGCACCAAACATGTAGAGAAAGGGAATCAATTGCAGCACCACGGCGAGCGAGAGAAGTTTTTGAAACGTTTCCTGCACCCCAGCGCCCGAGAACGCAAAATTAATCACCACGAGAATCAATGAGACGGCCGCATGCACGATCAACGCGGCATACGGCGTCGCGTATTTCGGGTGAATCTTTCCGAGCCAGGACGGCATGTAGAAATCGAGCCCCGCGACAAACGGGATTCTTGCGGACCCTCCGAGCCACGCCGAGCCGATTCCCGCAATCGAGAGGCTTAACAGAAATGCGAACGGAGCGACGATCCACGCGACGGCCACGCGTCCCGCCATGTAACTGACAGCCTGTACGATTCCCTGCAGCACGCTGATGCTTTCTTTGCTCACGGCAACGAGCAGCGTCAAAGTTGCGCCGACATACAGCAGGCCGGCGAGAACCCCTCCCCAGGCGACCGCGCCCGGCAGCGTCTTTTGCGGGTTGTCGATTTCATCGCCCATGATGGAGGCGAGTTCCAGCCCGACGAGGCCGAAGCAGATTACGCCGAATGAATTCAGCACGAACCGTGGATTGGCAGGGATCTTGAAATCCGCGGCTGTCACCGCCGTTCCGAAGCGCGTGCACACGACGATTCCCAGGCCGATCAAAAGCGCGGCGGCGATGCCGGTGCCGAGCCCGCCCAGATTGTTCACCCACTTTCCGACGCCGAGACCGACCACGTTCAGAACTACAAGGAGCACGAGCAACACGAGCGAAGCCGTCAGCGCGAAAGCCTTATTGTCCGCCAGTCCTCGATGCCCCTCGCCCAGAACAAACACGGAGACGCCGACGAAATAGAGCATCACGGTGGGAACGTACATCATGTTGTTCGTCCAATAGCACCAGCCGGAGAGAAAGCCGTGGAAGTCGCCGAAAACTTCCTTCGCCCAGAGATAGACGCCGCCTTCCCCTGGATAGCGATGGGCGAGCTCGATCACGGCAATGCCCTGCGGCCAGAAAAAAAGAATCAGCGAGATCATCCACAACCAGACTGTGACGCCGCCGTTGGCGGCGATCGACGGAACAACGTTCAAGTTGAACACAGCGACGACGAAGAGGAGAACGAGGTCCCGCTTGCCCAAAACACGGCGCAAGTGTGGTGCTTCTTGCGCCCCGGGCTTTGTGTTGACCTCGTTCGCCAAGTTTGCCTTCTCCTGGATTTCTTCCCGATGAAGATTAGTGTCCGGCTGCACCGACAAATGCGAGGCCGCGCTCTTGCTGCGCCTTCGAAAGCGCGGGCGCGACTTCTTCGAACACGGCGAGATGCTTGTCAATGTCCGCTTCGGTGTGCTGCACGGAGATCGTCCATTGTTCATCCCACCAGTAGGGCTGCGCGAGCACGCCGCGATTGACCATGCCGAACCAATAGTGGCGCCACAGGTCGACGTCAATTTTGGTCCAGTCGCGATAGTTGCGAATCTCCTCCGGGTAAAGCATCAACGCGCCGTTGACGCCAGCGCTGGCGACGTAAGCCCGCAGTCCGGATTTTTTCACGATGGCACGGTAGCCCTCGGTGAGTTTCTTGCTCAGAGTTCCGACGTGCGCGTAACTTTCGCGCGTGAGCACTTCGCGGAACGTCGCGAGACCTGCGGCCATCGCGACGCGATTCGTGTTGTACGTCCCGCCGTGAAAAACTTTGTGCTGCGAGATCAGGTCCATCACTGCGCGGCTCGCCCCGAAGGCGCCCAGCGGTAGACCGCCGCCGATGGATTTCGCCAAACAGATCATGTCCGGTTTCACGCCAAAGAATTCGCTGGCCCCGCCCCAGCCAAGCTTTGCTCCGGTTTTGACTTCGTCGAAGATCAGCAACGTTCCGTTTTTGGTGCAAATGTCGCGCAGGCCTTGCAGGAATCCGGGCTGCGGCATGCACAAGCCGACGTTCATCAAGATGGGCTCGAGAATAATCGCAGCAATCTGGCCGGGATTTTCGCGGAAGCGCCGCTCGACGCTGCCGAGGTTGTTGAAGCTCGCGACGACGACATTAGCAAGGGAAGCTTTTGGAATGCCGCCGCCGCCGGGCACCGAATTAGGGGCCTCGGCATCGCCCCAGTCTTCGGCTTTGGGCTTGACGCTGACGAGAGCCGCGTCATGCAATCCGTGGTAGGAGCCTTCGAACTTTAGAATCTTGTCGCGGCGTGTTGCGGCGCGGGCGATGCGGACGGCATGCATGGTCACTTCGGTCCCGCTCGAACCGAAGCGCACCATATCGATGGGATACCGCGCGCAAATCTCCTCCGCAAGTTCCCATTCCTGCTCGTGTGGCATTCCGAAGGTTGTTCCTTCATGGAGCTTCTGCTCGACAGCTTTCACGACCGCCGGATGGCAATGCCCCGCCATCAGCGCGCCGAAGCAGAGGTTGTGATCGACGTATTCGTTGCCGTCGAGGTCATGAATCCTGCCGGCTTTTCCGTCCTTCACAAAAATGGGATAGGGCTCGTAGTACCGGTAATTGCTCGCCACGCCGAGCGGGATGCGTTGCAGGGCCCGTTTGTGCGCGGCGGCGGATTTCGGCGTCCGCTTTTCGTAGGTTGCGATTTCCTTCTGCAGTGCGTCGTGCATGGGAGTACTCCGTAAGAGCAGGTCTATTCCCTGGGGTCAGTATCAAGCTGGAAAACCGTTCGCAATGGCTCTTACATATAGTCGCCGTTCGCGCCGGACTGTACTTCACGCGTGGCATGCGTGTCCTCGTTGATGAGTTGCATTGTCGCGCCGGGAACGGCGCTCCCGCTCGGATCCGTCACCGTTCCGCGAATGCGCCCGCCGGTGCTCTGCGCGTTCGCCAAAGCCGCCGCGAAGAGAATTACCGCCGCAACCAGGGCGGCCGTAAGAATGTTTTGGCAAAAGATGGTACGGGCCTGCCGGAAACGTGCGTCTACCTTCATGACCTCACCCCTTGCCGTGAATTATTTTTCCCACTATCTATTTCTTCGTGGTTGCTGCGCCCCGGAAACCTTACTATAATCTAGCAAACTTAGAGAAAGCCGGGACCGGTGTCAAGCAGAAAGAATTTATCCAGCGCATCAGCAAAGCCAGGGGTGCAGCGTCACTTGCGCATCAGTGAAGTCGCGCGCCGCGTCGGGATTTCTTCTTCCGCTTTGCGCGCCTGGGAGGCCCTTGGCCTCGTCACGCCGCTGCGCACGCAAAGCCGCTATCGCCTCTATACCGAAGCCGACGTGCGCTTGCTCCAGCGCGCGATTTTTCTCCGCCGCGCCCGCGGCCTCAATCCTGCCGCCATCGTTCATGTGTTGAAACGCCAGGGCGTTGTTTCTTCCACTGCGGAAGTACAGGCGCATCCCGGTCAGCGCTTCCGGCGCCTGCGAATCCGCCGGGGACTCTCCCTCGCGCAGGTCGCGCGAGCCACCGGCGTATCTGTAGGATTTCTCAGCAGCCTCGAGCGGGGCCAGATGCGCTCGTCGATTGCCACGCTCCGCCGCATTGCCCGCTTCTATCGCACCAACATCCTCTCGCTTTTCGAAACTGCCGGGGAACATCCCCGGCTCGTTCGCCCAGCGGAGCGAAAAATCCTGGAGACGACACCTGACGTTCGCATGGAATTGCTCGCCTGGGGCAATACGGCGATGGAGCCGCATCTCTTCCGCGTAAAACCTGGCGGCGGCAGCGGCGAATCCTATTCGCACGAGGGCGAAGAATTTCTGCACATCCTGCGTGGTGATTTTGAAATCTGGCTGGACCGCAAGGAGCACTACCGCTTGAAACCCGGCGACAGCCTCTATTTCGAAAGCTCGACTCCACATCGCTGGAGAAATCCGGGCCGGAAGGAAACCTGGCTGCTTTGGATCAACACGCCGCCAACATTCTGATTCCAAGGAAAGAGTGCGTCCGCTTGTCCAAGGCCGCCGCGGAGTGGTCCGAACTCGTCCTCGCCAGCAAGGCCGGCGCCAAAGAATGGCTGGAAAGGCGCTTCAGCCGGTGTTGGACTAATTTATGATTCGACCAAGGAGAACTATGACGCGCATCTGGCCTCGGCCTTTCTTGAACGCATCATTAGTGATTTGTCTTCTTTCGGGCGCTCTTGGTGCGCAGACACCACCGGCCTCCTCGCCGAACGGCGAATCCACGGTCATCCTCAACGCGCGGGTCGCCGACGGCACTGGGAAACCTCTCCGCAAAGCCAGCGTCCGCATCGTGGGGGACCACATTGTGCGGATCGGAAATTTCAAGCCCGAACATAAAGACCGCGTCATCGATGCAAAGGGCCTTGTCCTCGCACCCGGTTTCATCGACATCCACAACCATTCGACCGACGGCCTGCAAACCGACCCGCTCGCTGAAACTCAAATCGCGCAGGGCATCACTTCCCTCGTTGTCGGCGCGGATGGCGATTCACCCTGGTCCATTCTTCCCTGGCTCGACGCCCTGCGGAAAAACTCTGCCGCCGTTAACGTGGCTGTCATGGCTGGCCACGCCACCATCCGCGAAAAAGTCATGGGCAAGGATTTCAAGCGCTATGCCACCGCCGAGGAAATGTCGCAGATGGCGAAACTCACTGATCAAGCGATGCGGGAGGGCGCCATCGGTCTTTCCTCGGGCCTTGAATACGAAGTCGGCAGCTATAGTAACACCGACGAACTCGTGCTGATGTCCACCGCCGCCGCGCGCAACTGCGGCTTCTACATGACCCACATCCGCGACGAAGGCAACAGGAGCTTCGAGGCGTTGCACGAGGAAATCGCCATCGGTGAGCGCGCCCACATCCCCATCGAGCATTCACACATCAAGGTCAGCACGGTCGCCGTTTGGGGCAAAGCCCCGGAATATATCCGCATCATCGAATCCGCGCGGAAACGTGGCGTGGATTTTCTTGCCGATTGTTATCCCTACGACGCTTGGCATTCGAACATCAAAGTCATCATGCCCGACAAGCAATATGAAAATCCCCAGAGTGTGGAGAAGGCCCTCGCCGACACAGGAGGCCCGGACACCGTCACCATCACCGACTTCAAGCCGCATCCGGAATACGCAGGTCACACCATCGCCGAGCTCGCCGCCCAGCGCGGCATCTCGCCCGTTCAGATGTACATTCAGATCATTCGCGAAGGCGATGCCGCAAACACGGAAGCGGGCGTGATCGGCAAATCCATGATCGAGAGCGACATCAAAGCTTTCTACCAGCAGCCCTGGGTCATGGTTGCAAGCGACGGCGGCATCGGTGCGCACCATCCGCGCGGTGCCGGAACTTTTCCGCGCGTCCTGGGACTCTACGTGCGCGAGAAGCATTGGCTCACTGTGCCGGAAGCAATTCGCAAAATGACTTCGCTCCCTGCGCAGCGGCTTGGCTGGAAAGATCGCGGCGTGATCCGCGAAGGCGCGTTTGCAGATCTGGTGCTCTTCGATCCGGAAACGGTGATCGACCGCTCGACCTTCGCGAAGCCGTTCGAATTGCCGGCAGGAATTGAGAAAGTTTTCGTGAACGGCGAACTCGTATGGGACACCGGCAAGCCCACTGGCGCGCGCCCCGGCCGTGTTCTGCCGAAGTAGCTCGAGTTGGTTCATAATAGTTGGCTGGTTGCCAACCCAGCGCAGCGCGTCCCCGGAGGACCGATGGCAGAACGCCTGGAAGATTTTCAGAAATTTCGCGCCGACCTGAACGAGGAAATCCTCGGCTGCGGCCATCTGGGCATCAAGCGCTTCTTCGCTCTCGACCATCAGGCTTACGAACCCGGTCCGCTCGGCACCAGGAACAAGGAATTGCTCGGCCTCGTCGCCTCCGCCGTCCTCCGTTGCGATGACTGCATCACGTATCATTTGATCCGCTGCGGCGAAGAAGGCTGGAAGCGCGAGGAAGTCATTGACGCGCTCAACGTCGCCCTGATCGTCGGCGGCTCCATCACCATTCCGCATGTCCGCCGCGCCTTCGCCCGCATGCGCGAAATCAAAGAACTGAAGCCCTAAAAGAGCGCACAACCATGAGCACGACCTCCAGCCCAGCCCTCACGCAGCAAGAAAGCTTCAGTAAGAAACTGCGCAACGCCGCCGTCGGAATTCTTTTCGCGTTGGTCTTACTCATTCCCCGGCTGCTGCACTTACGCCGCAACCCTCGTTCCTGGCGTCTTTTTTGCATTCTTCTGGGAATCGCTGGCGCTGCGCTCGTCATCCTCCCGCTCGGTCTGGGAAATAACTATGCTTACGCCCTCATCGGCATGGTCTTGTTCATTGCCGCTATTCTTCTCCCGCCCGCCAAGCCTGTTTTCAATGTCGATGACAAAGCCCGCGAACTCGGAGCTTTAGTCGTCGTCAACGGCGGGCAGTACCAATCCCAAAACTCTGCCGCTGCATCCGTCCAGCTTTTCGTCGGTGCGGAGAGCATCCCGGTGCTCGACTCTATGTTCCAACCGCTCCTGGTCATTCCTGTCGCTGAGATCACATTGGCCCGTGCGGAAAAATCTGGCGAACATTGGCTCGTTCGCGTAGTTTGGCCCGATCACACCGCGGAGTTTTCCTACAGCGGCATTTTCGCCGAGCACCTTGCGCGCGTCGCTGAAAGCACCCTTCGCAGGGTGATGCGCCCTTCTCTCCCCGTTATTCCGCAAGCCCGCGCCGCCAGCGCCTGATTTTCTCCTGGCAACAATCTCAGCTTCAGCTGCTACAAGCGCGCACGAATTGTGTCAAAATACACCTATGGCGAGAGGCTGGGAAAGCAAGGACGTCGAGTCTCAGGTGGAAGAAACGCAGTCGCCGAAGCAGAAACCTGGTTCGGGGCCCAAAACCCCCGAAGAGCTGAAGCGTGACGAGGAGCGCAAGGACCTGCAGCTATCGCGCACCCGCATCGTCAATGACCTCGCGACCGCTACCCACCCCCAGCATCGCAAATCCCTCGAAGCCGCCTTAGCCCACCTCGACAAAAAAATCGCCGACCTCAGCTAACGAGCACGCCGCAAGCTTTCTGCAATCTGTCTCGGCGTCCTCTGCGTCTCCTCAGTGCCCTCTGCGTTAAAGTTTCTCTCTTCTGCTCTTCAGCCCATGCACAAAGGAATCTCACGCGCGCCAGTCATTGAATAAAATCCCCAGCCAGCCCCCAAAAGTCATTCACGTAATAATGCGACAGGACGTTCCCAAACAAGTAGCAAACCCCCTGGCAAGGCGGAATATCTCCATAAATTTTCTTCCCGCGCGCAAAAATCTTCTTCAGCGACCCATCCCGCAGCAAATTCCCAGCCACCTTGTGCAGCGGCTCGCAAGGATAAAAAACGTCCCCATTCGGATACACCCGCGGAAACATCGTCGGATAACACTCAAAATCCCCAAACCGCAGCAGCGTCTCGATCGTCCTTGGCGTGCCGTTGATCGGCTGCAGCCCGCTGCGCCGCCGTTCGATGATCTTGTCCACCAGCGCCTGATACCGCGCATTCTTCAGCAGCGCCAGATTCGGCATCTTTTCCATCTGCGCCGATTGCGCCGCAAACACAAACCCCTGCTCGCCGCACCAATCCAGCAGCCGTTCCACTTCGCCAATGTTCCATTCTTCAATCACCGTGCTGATCGTGATGCGCCGCGGGCTGCCCAGCTGCTCCTTCGCCAGTGCCAGGTTCTCCAGCACTTTCGGCAGCGCCGCCGGTTTCGAAAGCGGATTCGTCGGATCGGCCGCCAGCGCATCCAAGCTCACGACCAGCCCCGTTACCGCGCGCAAGATCCGCGGCTTCCGGTCCAACAATGTCCCGTTCGTGATCAGCAATAGCGAGCGGTACTTGCATTCGAACCGCGCCACTTCCACCAGCTCCTCGATATCCGCCCGCAGCGTCGGCTCCCCGCCGGTAATGACGATCGAATCCGTTTCTTTTCGAATCCGTCTCAGCAGCCCAATCGTCGTCGCCGTAGGCAATTCGTCGCTGAAAACATCGGGCTCTTTTTGTGTGCAGTAACGGCAAGCCAGGTTACATTTATGCGTAACGTAAAACGTAACCGCATACGGCGCCACCACTTTTGTCCGTAGAATCTTCCGCCGCCATGCATTCCGAAAATAAAGCTGAAAATTCTTCGCCACGAACGGCGCCTGCCGCACCAGCCCGCGCAAGATCTCGCGCTTCGTCGGCTTCCGCTTGTCCAGCACACCCACGGGAACAAAGTTTACTATCTTCTCAGCCATAGTCAGTCCCTTCAGCCTACAGGAGCAGCGCGACCAAGCCAAGAAAGCAGCAGGGGCGTCCCGATCAGATCGAGGCGCCCCTGCTTAGCAAATCGGCTGAGCTTGAACCTTCGAATTAATCCGTGAACACCACTCCTACCGCCACATGCCCCTTTTCCGCTCCCTCGTCGATCCGCACCACGTAACCCCGCAACTTCATCGCTTGCACGCCATTCTCTCCCGGCGCCTCCATCGTCACTTGCAGCTCCGATTGCAATTGCGGCAAATGTTTCAGTGAAATCAGCGCGCCCTGCAACGAGAGATCGCGCACCATCGTGTCTTCCTCGAACGCCTTCCCGCCTTCCGTCAGCCCGCTAACCTTGGCATGGAATTGCGCCTCGCGCCGCAACGCCGTGCGCGTTCCCGGCATGTGCGCCTGCACGCTTTCGCCCGGCGCTCCCAGCGTGATCACCATGCCTTCGCTCGCCGCAAAAACGGAATCGAACTCTTCACGCGCCCGCTTCAGCAGCGAATCCACCAGGCGATCCGTGGAATCCGGGTCGTGATGAAAGAGCACCAGTGTCTTTGCCCCCACCTCGCGCGCCACGCGCACTCCTTCCAGCCAGGACGAGTGTCCCCATCCTTTCCTCGTCGCCGCCAGTTGTTCCGGTGTGAATTGCGCATCATTTATAAAAATGTCCGCGCCCGCCGCCAGTTCGCGCAGGCTTGCATCCAGCTTGGCGTCGCCCGGTTCGTTATCCGTCGCGTACGCCACCGTCCCCCCTGGCGTTTCGATTCGAAATCCCAGGCATCCCTGCGGATGGTTCAACCACCGCGCCGTAATTTTATTTTCCCGGATCGTGAAGGTATCCCCGCCATCCACTTCCTTGAACTTCCGCTTCGCGTTCATCGCGGACATGTCCACCGGAAAATAAGGCAGCGCCATCTGCGCTTCGAACACCTGCTTCAAGCTGTCGCGCCCCAGATATTTCGAACGAAAACTGTAAAAATGAAATTCGTTGTTTTCCACGTACAACGGCGAGAAAAATGGAATCCCCTGAATGTGATCCCAGTGGTAGTGCGTCACGAAAATGTGCGTCTCGGGATTTTTCCCGCCGTTCGGCGCCGCCCAGCGGCTCCCCAGCATTCGCAGCCCCGTCCCGCAATCCAGGATGAATTGCGTGCCGTCCGGCGCAATCAGCTCCAGGCAAGGCGTGTTTCCGCCGTAGCGCCACGTCGCCGGGTCCACCGTCGGCGTGGATCCGCGCACGCCCCAAAAGCTCAATTTTGCTATGGGAACCGTCATTGCTCTGAATGCAAATCCCCTGTGTGAAGGCTCGTTCCGCGCCAACACGCGCAGAACGGGAAGCTCATTTCATGGTCGCAGCCGCCGCGAGGAGCGTCAATCCATTCGCGGAGGGGGCGTGTCAAACTGTCTAATAAGCACGGAGGAAAGCTGCGGAGCGTCCATCGAGTGAGTAGAATGGTGAGGATGGGCGCGCATTCTCACCACGATCACCCGGGTCATTCGCATGACCACAATCATAGTCACGCTCACCCGACGCTTCGTCCTGCCGTGCTGGGGTGGGCTATGGCCGCCACTCTCGGCCTTGTCGTCGCGGAAGTCTTTGGCGGCATCCTGGGACGCAGCGTCGCCCTCCTGAATGACGCGGTTCACAATCTTTCCGACGTTCCCGCCATCGGCATTTCCTATCTCGCCATGCGCTACGCGCAGCGTCCGGCTGACAGCGAAAAGACCTACGGCTATCACCGCGCCGGCACTCTTGCTGCCTATACGAATGCGTCTGTCCTTGTTTTACTTTCGCTCTGGCTGGGCTATGAAGCCATCGAACGATTCCGCGTTCCCGTCACCGTCGTCGAGAGCTGGATGATCTGGACTTCCGTCGCCGCTCTCGCCGTGAACGGCGGCATCACTCTGGCGCTCGTCCGCGGCCGCGGCGATCTCAATCTGCGCAGCATCCTGATCCACAATTTCGGTGATGCCCTTTCGAACATCGCCATCATCGCTGGCGCGGTCGTCATTCACGTCACCGGCGCGCACTGGATCGATCCGCTCCTCGGCCTCGCCATCGGTTTGCTTGTGTTATGGTCCAGCATCGGCATCCTGCGCGAATCCTCGCACATCCTTCTCGAAGGCCGCCCGCGTGAACTGCGCCTGGAAGAAGTCGCTCGCGCCATGCTCACCATCGAAGGCGTGCAGGAAGTCCATGACGTTCATCTCTGGTCCCTCGGCGGCGGCCACCACGCGCTCAGTCTCCATGCGCGCATCCCAGACATGCACCTTGACGAGTGCGAACACCTGCTGGCCTCCATTAAGCGCAAAGCTTCGCAGGATTTTGGAATCGAGCACACCACCGTGCAGTTGGAGAGGGCCGGCCTTCCCGCAGTTTCGGGCTACGTCATGCCCGAGCCGGCCAAGAAGTAGCGTTCAAGCGGGCAATCGAAAATTCAATCCGCGCTGTTCGTTAAATTGTTGCGTCGCGTTCAGGTCCAGCGTCTCGCGTGCAATGCTGCGCCGTAGCCCTTCGCTGGTCACGTACCGCAGCACTCCGTTTTCCCACGCGTACGCCACCGCAAAAAACACCGTGCCATCCCGGCGCACAAAAACAAATTCTTCCGTTTGACGCGGCGCTGCGCTTGCTTCTTCAACTTGAGGTGGCGCCGGCGCCGGTTGCGTCACGCGCGCGCGCCGCGGCCTCTCCGCGACTTCGGCTTCTGCATTTTCTTCCGCCGCTTCCGGCGCGGCAGCCTCTTCTATAACTACAGGCGAGCTCGGCAGAAAAAATCCGCCGTCAATAAATGGAAAAAGAATTGGTTGCTGTTCCCGATGCCTGCCTGCGCCAACTGCTTCCGGGCCGCGTGTCGCCGCCAAGTGCGTCATGTCAAATCCCAGACCCGGCACGGGAACGAAATCCGAAGTGAAAGCGGTGGCCCCGGCACTGTGGCGAGTGCCTCCTGCCCTCCGCGTAACCCGTCCCGCCGATGACGCCGCTATTCGCGGCCTAGGCGTGCCCGTCCTAACAACGATTCTCGCCGTCAGCGTAGCTCGGGAAACCACCGGCGGTGCGGCGTGCGCGACAGCCCTTGGAGCGGCCGCCACGGGATGGGACGCCGCCGGCATCATCGTACGGCCTTGTCCTTGAACACCCATTGGGAGAATCGCGGCAAAACTTGCGAGCAGAATTGGCCGGACCATGGTACCCACCTGGAGACCCTATCTAGCGGGTCTTACGTTACATTAATAAAGATGCGCCCCTGACCCCTTAGGTTTCAAGCCCGGCCAGAGCCCACCCCGCCGAGCTTTTCCCTTGCCGGGGGATGTGCTATAACCGTCGCGCTGTGGAACACACCCCGAAGCAGGATCTAGGCCAGGTCCTCGGTGAAGCAGCACAGGCCGCAGTTCAATCGGCTGCGCCCGCGCAGGGAAGCCTGAGCCAGCCCGCCCGGACCGAAGATGCTTCGCGGTATTGTCCCGTCTGCTCGCAGCGGTTGGAATCGCGGCGGTGCAAGTTGATCTGTCCGGTCTGCGGTTATTACATGTCCTGTGCGGACTATTACTGATATCCTTGACGGCTCCGGCCCGGGTTGCCGCCGGAACCCCTTTCCGATGAGGAGGAAAATAACGTGGCTTTGAAGATGACGAATCGAGAAGTGGATGGCGTCTCCGTGGTGGCGCTGGACGGCCGAATTGTGCTCGGCGAGGAAAGCAACGCGCTGCGCGAAAAAGTGAAAGGCCTGATCGCCGAAGGCAAGAAGAAAATCGTCCTGAACATGGACAACGTCACCTTTATCGACAGCGCCGGACTCGGCACGCTCGTCGCCGCGCATCACAGCGTAAAGTCGCAGGGTGCCGCCCTGCGCCTCTGCCACCTCGGCAGCAAGTTCCAGGAAGTCCTGCAAATCACCAAGCTGTTGACCGTCTTCGATGTGTTCAACACCGAAGCCGAAGCCGTCCGCAGTTTCGCGAAGTAAATCGCCTGCATCTTGAAACTGTAGCGGCAGGGCTTTAGCCCTGCCGTCTTTCCCTTCCCTCGCCACGCCGCCATGAAGAGCGTTTCCAAGCCGGTCTCAAAATCCTTCAAAGCCACTCTCGAGCGTATGCCGTCAAACCTCGGCTGGGTCATCGTCCGCATTCCTCTCGACGTCCCCAAAGTCTGGGGAACGCGCGGCATGCTGAAGGTGAAAGGGGAAATCAACGGCTTCGCCTTTCGCACCTCGCTCTTCCCCACCGGCAAGGGTTATCACTACTTGCTCGTCAACAAGCGCATGCAGGCCGGCGCTGGCGCGCGCCCCGGCTCGGTAGCGCAATTCCGCCTCGAGCCCGACACCGAGAAACGCGTCGCCACCGTGCCCGCGGAACTCCAGCGCGTCCTCAACGAAGACCGTTCGCTCCGCCGCTGGTTCGACCAGCTCAACTATTCCATCCGCAAATGGATCACAGACCGGGTCGTGCAAGTAAAGAGCGCAGAGGCCCGCGTGCGCCGCGCTGAACAAGTTGCCGAGCAATTGATGGCCACCATGGAAGCCGAGCTCGAACTCCCGCCCATCCTGAAGCTCGCCTTCGCCCGCGAGCCTCGCGCCTTCGCCGGATGGCAGCGTATGTCCCCGTTGCACCGCCGCGGCCATCTGCTCGCCATCTTCTATTACCGCTCTCCCGAAGCCCACGACCGCCGCATCGCCAAGGTCATCGAAGACGCCCTCGCCTTCGCCGCGAGAGAAACAAAAAGGGAAAAATAGTTGCAGAAATCCTTCCTGACGCACCGTTTTGTGCCGTCGAGGAGCCTGCAAATGAATCGTGCCCTTTCTAGGTCTTCGTGGCACAGCCACTCTTGCTTGCCCTGAGCCTGCCGAACGGGGCTGTGCTCTGCGCTTTTCCTTGTGTAGGGGCACGGTATATCGTGCCCTCTCTTTGGTCGTTGTAGCGGCCGCCTTCCGAGGCGGGCCGCTGTTCTCCAGTAGTGGCCGGTCTTCAGACCGGTGATTCTGTTCTTCTCTTATGTAGAGGCCGGACTTTAGTCCGGCCTTTCTCCGGTTCCCGCAGCGGCGACTCCACGTCGCCATCTTTCTTCGCCCGTCTCCGCAATGGCCCTTTTCGCATTTGGCGTCGCCTCGGCTCTGATCCGGGCGTGCACTCCCTCTTGACAATACATATCAATAGACGTATTTATGTATAATCGTGGGATCAGGGCGACCAGTCCTTTGGGTTGGCTCAAGTCGCAGGGATCTGCGCGGTTTTCCCCGCGGAGTTCGGCGCGACATCGGCCAAGCCCTGTTTACCGCCCAGCAGGGTGAAGTCGATCCATTCGGCAAAGCCGCTCAGGGGTTTTGGCGGTGGCTCTGTACTTGAGATTGTTGCGAATCAAGAAGGCGGGACTTGGCGAACGGTCTACCCTGTCCGCTACCCGGAGGCCAGCTATGTTTTGCACGCCTTCCAGAAAAAATCGAAAAGAGGCGTCGCCACCACGAAAAGGGACATAGACCTCATCCGTCAACGACTGGCTGAAGTGGAACGCCTCCACAGAGAAAGGCAGAACTAACGTGACTACCAGAAAAGGAAAACCGATCAGGCTAGAGAAAAGCAGTGGAAATGTTTTTGCGGATCTCGGTCTCCCCCATCCCGAACAGGAGCTCTTGAAAGCCGAACTCACGTTACAGATTTACCGCCTCATCAAGAAACGCGGCTTAAAGCAAGCCGAAGCTGGCAAGATTCTCGGCATCAAGCAGCCTCACGTTTCTGTTTTGATGCGCAACCGCGCCGGTTCCTTTTCCGTCGAGCGTCTCATGGACTTTCTGACTGCCCTCGGCCAGAACGTGGAGATCACCGTGAAGCCCGCTCGCAAGAAACACGGCGAAGTCTCCCTCGTGGCCTAGCCCCTCCTCCGCGTCCTCTACTCTCTCGGCTACACCGCCAAAATCAAACTCCAAAAAGCCGCCTGATACGAGTTTCTACCGGCACTCCTCCACGCCGCGTTCCAGTTGACGTTGGTAGTTGGCACTATCGAACTGTCCCTGCGACTCCGCAATGAGTCCATCCTCTCCGATCTTCCACTTTTCGAAGCCGCTGAATCGAACCCGATTCCCAGTTCCCCCCGGCCCCTTGTTAGTGCCGATAAAGGTCCAGTGGTACACCGCGCGGTCGCCTTCCATACGGACGTCGTCCATCAGCAACTCCATGTCCGGAAACGCGGTCATGAATCCCTGCGCCACGTCGGTGATAGCGCCGCGCCCGGCGGCCAGAGCGCCATTGACGCTGAGCGAGCCGTTCGGGGCGAAAAACGCAGCCACGCTCGCGGCCTCACGGCTGCACCACGCCGCCGTATAGCGCTTCGTAAACTCTAGCAACTGAGCAACTTCAGGCGTCATCCGCATCTCCCCTGATAACGACTCACATTCGCAGCCATTGCTGTTTCAAGAACCGCGCAGATGTCCCTTCCGCATTTCCATCCGCCCAAACCGTTCATCCTGCCCAGGCAGCCATGCAATCCTCAATTTCTTCCATTTCCTTCCTTCTACTTAACCTATGAAGACCGGCATGCTATTCTCCCCTGTGTTTGCCAGTCTTCAAACCGACTACCCCACCCGGCTCGCGTCTCCTTGCCTACTCCAGCCCTCCAGTAGTTTGCGACGGGAATCTTCCATGCCTGTAACCTATTTAGATTCAACACTTATGAACCCTCTCGCAAGTGTGGAAAACAAAGGACTTACAGAAAACCTAAATCCTTTAGATGCAACACTTACAAAAAACATAGGGGGTGGGGGGTGTTATGGTTAACCAGACACTCGGTAATGGGTGTCTGTCCTGTTTACCCTGAGCCTCGAAGGGAACGACCATCGGGAGAGAAGGATCTCTCTTTAACCCCTTCAACCTCTAAACCTTCCTGCGTGCAAACGTCCTTTAATCCACTCGATACATCGTTATCCCACTCATCAGCTTAGGATAGAAATCCGTGGATTTTTGCGGCATCACTTCGCCGGAAGTGGCGATTTTCATCACCTGCTCGACGGCGCAGGGATTCAGCAGAAACGAAATCTGCGCGCGGCCGCTGTCCACGGCATCCAACGCCGCGCTCGCTTCCCGCTCATACGTCAGGTTGGCTTCCGCCGCCACCGCTTGCGGCGTGATGCCCAGCGCCGGCTCCAGGATTCCTTCGTGCAGCAGCACCACGTCCAGTTCGCGTTGCAGCGGCGAAACGTTTGGCAGCAGTTGCGTCAGGTTGACCCCTTCGCGCAGCGTCAATACGTAGAACGCGCGCTTCTGCGGCTCCGCTGCCGGATAAACGCCGATCCCTCGTTTCTTGCGCGCGCTCACGAGTTTCCCGAGAAACTTTTTCTGCGCTTCCGCTTTCTTCTCCTCGCTGGAAAACAGAAACGCCTCCGCCGCAAACCAAGGCTCGAGATAGCGCCTCACACCGCTCCACGAAAAGTCATGAATGTGCGCCGCCACGCGGTGCCCCGGCAATATCGTCAGTCCTTCGCTCCGCGTATTGAAAAAGCTCATCATGGCCCGCGCGGACGGCGCATCGAGATCGATCTTTCCCCTATGCGTGGGGCGCTCCTTGCGGTAGTTCAGCGCCGTCTCGTACCGGTGATGCCCGTCGGCAATCACCAGCTTCTGGTCCTCCATCGCTTTCTGGATCGCCGCCACGCGCTCCGGCTCCGCAATCACCCACAGCCGGTGCACCACGCCGTATTCATCGCGCATTTCCGTGGCCGGGGCCGCTGCCGCCTCGGCTTCCGCCAAAATTCCATCAATACGCCGCTGCGGATCCGAATACAGCATGAAAAGCTGCCCCGTGTGCATTTTCGTGTGCCGCAGCAGCTCCAGGCGGTCCGCCTTCGGCCCGGAAAGCGTATGTTCGTGCCGGAAGACTACCCCCGCGGAATATTCTTCCAGCTTTCCCGCGCCGATGAATCCGCGCCGCGTGCAGCGTTCTTCCGTTCCCGGCACCGCATATTCCTGCGTGTACGCATAAAACGACGGAGCGGGATCCTGCACGAAAATATTGTTGCGAATCCAATCTTCGATGGCCGTCCCCGCGCGCGTGTACACATTATTCTGCGGCGTGTCGCCCGGATATGCCCGGCCCTTCTCCACGACAATCAGGTTGTGCGGGTCCGCAGCGTAATACTTTTCCTGCATCGCCGGGGAAATCTTGTCGTAAGGCTGCGTCAGGACGCGGTCGAAGGGAGCGCGCTCCGGGTTGTAGCGAAACGCGCGGAAGGGGTAAACCTGTGCCATGAATTCTCCGGTCTCGTTTGGTGCGGCTTGCAGAATCCTCTATTTTACGCGAACCGGCGGGAATTCCGAAAAGTCCGGAGCATTAATTTTTCATGTGAGTTTGATGCGGTATGTGTGACCTCCGGCGAGACGCAGCCGTATTACAATATCCGGTTCATGGCTGCCCCGAAATTTTCATCCGTGCGCGCGCTGATCTTTGACCTCGACGGCACGCTCATCGATTCCCAGCGCGACCTGATCCTCTCCGTCAACGCCATGCTGCGAGAAATGGGCCGCGAGGAGCTGCACGAGGACACCATCTCCGGCTACATCGGCCACGGAGCGCCGCAGCTCGTCCGGCGCGCGCTGGGCGGGAACGCTGGCGGCCAGGAATGTGAACGGGCGCTGCAATTCTTCCTGTCCCACTACAACGAGCATAAACTGGACAACACCCGCGCCTATCCTGGCGTGCCCGAAGCGCTCGAACTTCTCTCTGCTTATCCGATGGCCGTCCTGACGAACAAGCCGGTGCGCGTCAGCGTGCGCATTCTCGAAGGCCTCGGCCTCGCCAAATATTTTAGCGCGGTCTATGGCGGCAACAGCTTTGAAACAAAAAAACCGGATCCGCTCGGCGCCAATACGATTTTGCGCGAATTCGCCGCCTCTCCAAACGAAGCGATTCTCATCGGCGACTCCGAAGTGGACGTGCAGACCGCGCGCAACACCGGAACGCTGGCCGCCGCCGTGAACTACGGCTTCGGCACCCACGACCGCGCCACATATCCTGCGGACGTTTATCTCGACCGCCTCACCGACCTCGCCCCTCTCCTCGGGAAGCGTCGCGAATGAACAAACACTTGTTGCATTTGTCGTCTTGCGTTATCGCGCGGCACTTGGCAGACTCAGCGCGTGCTCATCGGACTCTTCCCTGAACTGGATGCGCCGGGCGGCGTGCAGCGCGCGAGCCGCCATATGGCGGCAGTGATGAGCGAATTTGCGTCCACTCGGGGCATGGAATGCCGGCTGATCAGCTTGAACGATTCGCCCGAGCTGCACCGCATGACGCTGGGGGAACGCGAATTCGTGTTCACCGGGTGCGCCCGCGCCAAGGGACGATTCATCATGACAGCGCTGCGAGCAGCGCGGCGCAAAGTGAAAGTCGTTCTGGCGGCGCACCCTAATCTGGGGCCACTGGCGCAAGCCATGCGCGTGGTGGCGCCGCGATTGAGAAGCATTGTGTGCACCCATGGCGTTGAAGTGTGGGAGCCGCTCTCCGCGCTGCGGCGGCAGGCGCTGCGTCGTGCCAGCGTGGTCCTAGCGCCGAGCCGCGACACAGCGGATCACGTGGCCTCGGAACAGCAAGTGGCGCGCGAGCGGATCCGCGTTCTGCATTGGGGCCTCGACCCGCAATTCGAAGCGCTGCTGGCCCCGGGTTCGCAAGCCTTCCCGCCGGGAGATTTTCCTGCGGGCCGCGTGATTCTCACCGTGGGGCGCTGGCTGGCCACCGAGCGCTACAAAGGAATGGACACCTTAATCACCGCCCTGCCGCGGCTGCTGACACGCTGGCCGGAGCTGCAACTCGCGCTCGCGGGAGAAGGCGATGACCGGGCCTGGCTCGAAGATCTGTCGGAACAAAACGGCGTGAATCGCCACGTGCATTTTCTGAGCGGATTGAGTTATGCGGAACTGGCGGGTTGTTACGGTGCGTGCGAGATGTTCGCGTTGCCAAGCCGGGGCGAAGGCTTTGGCCTGGTTTATTTAGAAGCGATGGCGCGCGGCAAACCGGTCATCGGGGGGGCCCACGGGGGCGCGCCGGAAATCATCCAAGACGGCATCAGCGGCTACCTGGTTCCGCACGGCGATGCAATCCAATTGGCCACGTCCATCGAAACCTTGCTGGCAGACCCGGCGCATGCGAAAGAAATGGGAGCGCGCGGAAAACAGCGCGTGGAGCGCGAATTTCGGTTTAATGTTTTCGCGAAAGCCTTCAAGAAAATTCTCCGCGAACAATGCGAATCCTGAACGTCACAGAAACGTACGCCCCGTTCCTGGAATTCGGCGGCCCCCCGGTGAAAGTCCGGGCTCTGTCCGAGGGATTGGCGCGAAGGGGCCATACCGTGGGTGTCCTAACAGCGGATTGGGGATTCGAAAAACGCCTGCAAAGCGAAACGCCAAAAATCGCGGCAGAGCGATCGCCCTTCGGATGGCGAAGCAACGAAAATGGAGTGCAGTCCATTTACCTGCCGACGTGGTTTCGGTACCGAGCGCTGAGCTGGAATCCGGCGGTCAAGCGATATTGCAGAGCACGATTGCAGAATTTTGATGTGGTGCACATTTTCGGGCTATACGATCTCCTGGGGCCGGCGGTTGCCGGAGCTTGCCGCGTTCGAAAGATTCCTTATGTCGTGGAGCCCATCGGGATGTTCGTGCCGATCGTGCGTAATTTTCTGTTGAAGTCGTTTTATCACTTCGTCTGGGGCCGGCGATTATTCGAAGGAGCGAGCGCCGTGATTGTCACATCGGATCAGGAAGCCAAGGAGCTTTCGGCCGGCGGCGTTCCTTCTGGGAAGATCGTGTTGCGGCGGAACGGAGTGGAAATACCTGTTTCGTGGCCTGAGCCGGGAGCGTTCCGGCAAACTCATGGAATATCGCAAGATGCGAAACTGATTCTTTTTCTAGGGAGACTCTCCGCGAAAAAGAGTCCCGACTTGCTGCTGCAAGCATTCGCAAAGTTGCCCGCGGACCTTGAGGGAAGCCCGCTGCAGCTCGTATTCGCCGGGCCCGACGAGGGAGGAATGAGGGCCCAATTGGAGGAAATGGCAGCGCAACTTGGCCTTCGAACGAGAATTCAATTTGTCGGGCCCATTTTTGACGGGAACAAATGGGCGGCGTACCGGGACGCGGATGTTTTCGTGCTTCCATCACAGAACGAGAATTTCGGGAACACCGCGGCGGAGGCAGTGGCCGCGGGCACTCCGGTGATCGTGACGGAACAATGCGGGATCGCACCGCTGCTGGCGAATGAGGCCGGTCTGGCCGTGCGGCATGATTCCGCTGCCCTTTCCGAGGCTCTTACGCAGGTGCTGGGCACGGGCGAGACGCGCGCGAAGCTCGAGGCGGGATGCGCCAAGGTCACGTCACGATTAGGATGGGAAGAACCAGTTCGTGAGATGGAAACGCTATACACGAGGCTTGCTTCCCAGCCAACATAGCCGCAGAATCTCAGTTGGTGGGGCAATCTTTGCCAACATCTCGACACCCAATTTTTCGCACCCTCTGGTGGAGCAGCAACCTGCTCCTCGCTCTGGCATTCGCCGCACTGATTTACTCGTGCGTGCGGGAGTACTCCGTACGCCGCTATCTCGACGGCTTCTCGGACGCAATTGTGCCCGACGTGCTGCCCGCGGAACAAAAGGTCATCGCCATTTTGAGCTGGATGCGCGCCGAGCCATCGAGAGCGATTTCCGAGAGCCCGGACTCGCTTGCGCTCCGCGACCCGGAGATCACCCTCAACTACCAGCAACTTTTGAAAGTCTGCGGCACGGCGACGAGTGCCTTCCTCAATCTGGCGCGAAGTTCCGATCTGCGTGTGCGCCGCTTATTGCTTTTGACCCCCGATCGCAAGACAAAACACGTCGTAGCCGAAGTCCTGATAGGCGGCCCGTGGATCATTGTCGATCCGACGTATCGCGTCATCATGAAGGATGCGAATGGCCGCTCTTTGACGCGGCAAGACTTGCGGAATCCCACGATTTTTGCGGAAGCGGTCAACGCCATTCCGAATTATCCTCGTGAATACAACTTCGAGAATTTTGCGCATGTGCGCCTGGCGCTTCTCCCGCTGGATGGATTTCATCTACGGGGCCTGTTGGAACGAGTGTATCCGGGATGGGATGAAGCCATTGATTGGAGCTTGCTTCTGGAGCGCGAGTCCTTTTTCTATCTAGTAGCCTCGGCAACGGTATTTTTGTTCTTCTTGTTGATGCGTACCCTGCTCGGCTGGTATGCCGACCGTCGTTTGAGAATTCCTCGTTTCCACTTGCGCGAACACACGGTGCGGGCGGGCGCTGCCTTCCTTTCAGCGCCGGAGATCAAAGAATAGCGTGTGCGGGATATGCGGCGTCGCGTTTGCCACGCGCAGCGCAGAGGCGGAGGCACGCGTACGCGCGATGACGGGGGCGATGCGGCATCGCGGCCCGGACGCAGAGGGCTTTCTCGTGGGCGAGACGCGCGCGCCGGGGCTCGCGCTGGGGATGCGGAGGCTGAGCATCATCGATCTTCCCGGGGGGAATCAGCCGATCTGGAACGAAACGCGAGACGTTGCAGTTCTCTTCAACGGCGAACTTTACAATTACCGTGAATTGCGCGAGCGCCTTGCTCTTTGCGGGCACCGCTTTGCCACCCAATCGGATACGGAAATTCTCGTTCACGCGTGGGAAGAGTGGGGCGAAGACGCGCTGAACGAATTGCAAGGAATGTTTGCGTTCGCGCTGCTCGATCTTCGGCAGCGCTACGCGACGGCGCCCATTCTTTTTCTTGCGCGCGATCCGCTGGGAATCAAGCCGCTCTATTACACGCAGACGCCGGACGGTTTTGCGTTCGCATCGGAGGTGCGCGCGCTGATCGCCGCGGGGGCCGCGCCGAGACAACTCTCGCAGGATGCGCTTACGGCCTATCTGCTGTTCGGCAGCGTCTCGGAGCCCGTCACGCTTCTAGAAGGCGTGTTTTCCTTGCCGCCGGGTCACCGGATGCTCCTGCATGTGCCCGAACGCAGACGTGTGCCGAGGGCAAGGCCCTGGTGGGATCCGGCGCAGAGCCCTTCCGCCCGCGATCCGCGCAAACCTCGCGACTTTTCTACAGCGGCGCGGCGACTTCGATCGCTGCTTGAGGAGGCGGTGCGCCGGCATCTCATTGCGGACGTGCCGGTCGGGCTGTTTCTCTCGAGCGGGCTGGATTCGGCCGCGATCGCTGCGCTCGCGGCCCAGGAGAAGGCTGGAATCCAGAGTTTCACGCTGACGTTTCCGGGAACGGCATTCGATGAAGCAGAGCTCGCACGCTCCGTAGCGAAGCGCTGCAAGACGAAGCACACCGAAGTGCCGCTGACGGGCGGTGCCATCGTCTCCCGAATCGACGAGGCTCTCGCGGCCCTTGACCAACCGACGATGGACGCCATCAATACCTATTTCGTTTCCTGGGCCGCCAAAAAAGTTGGGGTGAAAGTGGCGCTTTCGGGGCTGGGGGGCGACGAACTCTTCGCAGGCTATCGAACGTTTGCCGATACGCCGCGCCTTTCGAAACTGGTGCAGCTTGCATGGTTTGTGCCGGGAGCGCTGCGGAGGATAACGGCGCCGGCGGTTGCGAGTCTGGCAGTCCGGCACAAGTCGCTGGACGCATCAAGAAAGGCAGCGGCCGCGTGGGCGTATCCTGATGCGCTGCCTCATCCCTATTTCTTTGCGCGGACGCTCTTCCCTCCGGGACAGCTCGAGCGAATCATCGAGCCGCGGTTTCGACCGAGCACCATCAGTTCGGACGGAGTGACGCTGGAACCGACCTGGCTGGGCTGGCTGGAGCGAACCGCGGACGAAGCGCGCAAGCTGGAGCCTGTCGCCGGAATATCCTGGCTGGAAATGCGCACCTACATGGCGAGCACGCTGCTTCGCGATACCGATTCGGTGAGCATGGCGCAATCGCTGGAAGTTCGCGTGCCGCTGCTGGATACACCGGTCGTCGAATTTGCGGAAACGCTCCCCGATGCGGCGCGTTGGCGGCCCGAAATGCAAAAAGCGCTCCTTGTGGAAGCGCTTGGGGATTTGCTGCCGCAGGAAATTCTGACGCAAGGCAAACGAACTTTTACACTGCCCTGGGAAGAATGGCTCCGGGGACCGCTGCGCGCGCGGCTGGAAGAAAGCTTCAGCAATCCTGCAACTTCGCTGGCGCCGTATCTTCGCCCGGGAGGCGTTCGCGGCGTATGGATGGATTTCCTTGCCGGGAAGACCAGCTGGTCGCGTCCGTGGTCGCTCTATGTCTTGAACGAGTGGTGCCGCCGTCACTTCGCCGCATAACGCGTTGGGCCGAGGTACACTGAAAAATTAGGCGATGAATATTCTTGGGATTAATGCGTATCACGGGAACGCTTCGGCGGCGATTGTCTGTGACGGGCGGCTGATAGCGGCAGTCGAGGAAGAACGGTTCAACCGCGTGAAGTACGCGGCGGGGTTTCCCGCGCAGGCAATCCGCTATTGCCTGAAGGAAGCGGGAGTGACGCTGGCGGAGATCGATCACGTGGCGGTGCCGCGCAATCCGTCTGCGCGGCTGGCGACAAAACTTTTTTACGCGCTGCGGATGCCGTCGTTCGCCCTCGAGCGCGCCAAAGTTCTCACGAAATTCACCGGGATTCCCGAAGCACTTGCGCGAATTTTCGATGCCGATCCCAAGAAATTGGCGGCGAAGTTTCACCGCGTGGAGCATCACCAGGCGCATCTGGCGAGCAGTTTTTACTGCTCGCCATTCGAAAGCGCGGCGCTGCTCTCCGCCGATGGCCTCGGTGATTTTGCAAGCACGATGTGGGGCACCGGCAGCGGCAGTCGCATGAGCATCGATGGCGCGGTCGTCTTTCCTCATTCGCTCGGGCTTTTCTACAGCGGGGTCACACAGTATCTGGGTTTCCTGAAATTCGGCGACGAATACAAAGTGATGGGCCTGGCAGCGTACGGCGAGCCGGAACGGATGAATGTTTTTCGCGAGATTGTTCAGTTCGATGAAGATTCGAGCGCCAATGGTTTCCGGCTGGGCCTGGATTTCTTCACGCACCATCGCACGGGACCGGAAATGAGCTGGGCTGAAGCGGACAAGACTCCGACGCTCGGGAAGGTGTTTTCGGATGAAATGGCCGAGCGGCTTGGGCCGGTGCGGACTCCTGAAGAACCGCTCGAACAGCGCCATCGCAATCTTGCTGCTTCACTGCAGGCGCGGCTCGAAGAGGTTTATCTGGGGATGCTGAGAAAGCTCGCCGCGCGCACGAGACTGAAAACGGTGTGTCTGGCAGGCGGTGTGGCATTTAATTGCGTGGCCAACGGGAAAATCTTTGATGCCACCCCGTTTGAGCAGGTCTACGTGCATCCGGCCGCGGGCGATGCAGGACTCGCGGTGGGCGCCGCGTTCCACGTGTGGCACCAAAAACTCGGCAAGCCGCGATCGTTTGTGATGGACCACGCCTATTGGGGACCGGGATATTCGGGCGAGGAAATTCGCCGCGCGATCGATTCGAACGGCATCGCGCAAAATGGCTATTGCGTTACCGAACTGCCGGAAAAGGAATTGATGAGCAAGACCGCGGCCCTGGTCGCCGATGGAAAAATCCTCGGCTGGTTTCAGGGCCGGTGCGAATGGGGCCCTCGCGCGCTTGGCAATCGAAGTATTGTTGCTGATCCGCGGCGTCAGGAAATGAAGGAGATCCTCAACCGCCGCATCAAGCACAGAGAAATCTTCCGGCCATTCGCGCCGTCGATCTTGGCGGAATCTACTGCAGAGTATTTCGAGAAGTCGCATCCTTCGCCGTTCATGACGCTGGCGTACTCCGTTCGCAGCGAAAAACGCAACAAGATTCCTGCTCCGACTCATGTTGATGGGACGGGCCGCCTGCAAACGGTCACGCGCCAAGCGAATCCGCGGTACCACGCGCTGATTTCGGCGTTTCGCGATCTCACGGGAGTGCCTATGGTGCTGAATACTTCGTTCAACGACAACGAACCAATTGTCTGCCGGCCGGAAGAAGCCCTCGATTGTTTCCTGCGCACGCAGATGGATGCGCTGATTCTCGGTGATTTCCTGATCACAAAATCGTGAGCTGCGTGACGCAATTTCAGACGACATGAGAATCCTGCTGCTCAACCTTTATTACCCGCCGGATACTTCGGCGACCGCGAAGATGGCGCGCACCGTCGTGGATGCTCTGATCCGGCGTCACGACGTTACCGTGCTGTGCGGACGGCCTTCCTACGATCCGACGGAGCGGCGGGCGTGGCACTGGTATCAGACGGAAGTGGCGGGACAGACGCGCGTCATTCGAACGGGATCGACAGACTTTCCGCGCTTCGAGATGAAAAAGCGCGTGCTGAACTACCTGAGTTACGTGGCGCTGGCTGTTCCGCGCGCGCTGTTCGTTCCGTGCGACGCGGTTCTGGCGATGACCGATCCGCCGTTCTGCGGCATTATAGGTGCGTTTGTGGCGATGCTGAAGGGCAAGCCCTACGTTTACAACATCCGCGACATGTACCCAGACATGGCCTTGGGGGGCTCGATCGTCGAGCCAGGGCTGCTGGCACGTATTTGGGAGAAGATGCATCGCTGGGCGCTGCGGCGCGCAACGCGAGTCGTCGTTCTGGGAGACGATATGCGCGCGCGGATTGCCGCCAAAGGAGTGGAGCCTTTCCGGATTGTGATTGTGCGGGACGGGGCAGAGATCTTTCCAACCAACACACCGCTGCCGGCGTCCGATCCGGAAGTGGTCCGGGCCATTCGCGGCAATTTTCCGTTTGTGCTCCTGCATGCGGGGAATCTCGGGTTCTATGGGGCCTGGAACACATTGGTGAGCGCGGCACGCAGTTTGGCGAGCGATGGAGTTGGTTTGGTGTTCGTGGGAGATGGGGCACAGCGCGCGGAGGTGGAAGCCTCGGCAGCAGGCGCGGGGAATATCCGGTTTCTGGATTTTTTTCCAGCAGCGAAGATTCCGTCGGTGCTGGCGGCCGCCGACGCGCACGTCATCACCGTGAAACGAGGGCTGGAAGGCGTGGTGGTGCCCAGCAAAATGTATGGAATCCTGGCGGCGGGAAAACCGATCGTCGCGGTCGCGCCGGGAGAAACGGACGTGGCAACGCTCGGGATGCGGAGGGGGTTCGCGGTTTTTGCCGATCCGGACAAACCCGCGGATCTTGTTTCCGCCGTTCGAGGCCTTGTGGGGAACGCGCAAAAATTGAAAACCATGGGGGAGGCGGCGCGAGCAGCTGCACCTGACTATGATAGAGTCGGAGAATTGCAAAAATTTGTTGAAGTTTTCGATCAATTCGAGGCCGCTGAATCGATCAAGGAGGACACGCCAGCGTGACGCCAGCGGAAACGTACTGGACCGGGAAAAAAGTGTTTGTGACGGGAGGGGCGTCCTTCATCGGCTCGACGCTTACGGATCAACTTCTCGCGCGGGGAGCCGCCAAAGTTCGCATTGTCGACGATCTGAGCAGCGGCCACCTCGACAATATTCGCGGACACCTCGGCAGCGGCAAAGTTGAATTCTTGCAGGCCGACCTGCGGGAGCCCGGTGTGACACGCACGGCGATGGAGGGGATTGACACGGTTTTTCATCTGGCGGCGGACCATGGAGGCCGAGGTTACGTCGATCTTCACCAAGCGGGACCAGCTTCCAATTTTTTTCTGGATGGACTGGTATTTGCGGAAGCGTTGAAGGCCAAGGTAAAGAAAGTCGTGTTTGCGTCATCCGGCTGCGTGTACCCGAATTTCCTGCAGTCCGACACGAAGAAGGAACTTTATCTGACCGAGGACCTGACCAAAGGTCCGAACGACGCGGACAATACCTACGGGTGGGCCAAATTGATGGGTGAATTCACGCTGCAGGCCTATGCGAAAGAACATGGCATGGGTGCTGCTTCCTGCAGGTACTTTACCGTCTACGGTCCGCGGGGGGTGGAAAACCACGCGGTGATCGCGATGATTGCGCGAGCATTTCTGCAGCAGAATCCGTTCGAAGTATGGGGCGACGGAACGCAGATCCGCAATTGGACCTACATTGACGACATCGTCGAGGGAACGATCCTGGCTGGCGAGAAAATCAACGACGGCACGGCCCTCAACCTTGGCACGATGGAACGGATACGGGTGATCGATTGCGCAAAGATGGTTTGCGAATTCACGGGACACAAAGCGGAGATCAAGCTGCGCCCGGATATGCCCACGGGCCCGCTCAATCGGGTGGCTGACAATTCACTGGCCAAGAAACTCCTTGGATGGGAGCCAAAAGTCCTGTTTCGAGAAGGATTGAAGCGCACCATCGACTGGTACTACGCCACGCGGGATCGCGACGAGGTTAAGCGCATTTTTACCCGCATGCTTACCGAGCGCTGACGCCTGAGAGCGGATTGGAAGGCCGGCGCCCAAACAACAATTGCACCCGGCAACCACAACTTTTCATCGTACAGGGGTTTTGTGGACCTGAGCGGCTGCTCAACCACTGACGTGTGCGTAGCATTTTCTCGGGATTTGAAGTGAACCAAGTTCCGGAGTATCGTAAGTGCGCTGCGTGGGGCAGCTGAAATTTCATCTGAGCTGATACTTGGGAACCGGACCCCCAGCCGGCAAGAAGAACGTAAAGCGCTGGCCGCACAAACAGGCGGCGCTTAACGATTCAAAACCAACGAGGTTGCATGGCCGCGAGCCTGCTGGCTTTTTTCATAGCCCTATTTGCGTCGGTGATACTGGTGGTGCCGGTGCGCGCGCTGGCGCTGCGCGTCGGAATGGTCGATCTTCCCGGGCCGCGCAAGGTCCATCTCAAGCCGATTCCACTCCTGGGGGGCCTGGCGATGTATGGGGCGGTGGTGCTTGCCGTGCTATCCGCGTTTCACGGGCCGGCGCGTGCGCAGGTGGTGGGGATTCTGATCGGCGCAACGCTGGTGGCGGGCGTTGGAATTCTGGACGACCGTGGAGTGCTTCATCATCAGGTAAAACTATTCATCGGCATGCCGCTGGCCGCAGCGATCCTGATGGTGAGCGGAATTCGCGCACAGGTCTTTAGCGTGCTGCTGGGCGGACGAGGCGGCGACTACCTGGATGTCGCGCTTACCGTGGTTTGGGTGGTGGGAATCACGGCGTCTTTCAGCATTCTGGATCACATGGATGGGCTGTGCGCGGGGATTGCCGCAATGGCGTCCGTCTTTTTCGCAATGCTAGCGTATTTGCATGGACAGACGCTGGTGACGACGCTGGCGGCCGCGGTGCTCGGGGCGGCCACGGGATTTCTGCGGTGGAATTTCAAGCCGGCAAAAATCTTTATGGGTGATGGCGGCGCAATGTTTCTAGGGTTCCTGATGGCCACGCTGGGACTGAAATTGCGTATGGAACACACCAGCCATCTTTCTTCGTGGCTGGCTCCGATTCTGATCCTGGGCGTGACTATTTTCGATACCACCTTGGTGACGATTTCGCGTTCGCGTCGCGGGCTGCTTCCTTTTGCCACTCCCGGGAAGGATCACGCCGCGCATCGCCTCTCCAATCTGGGGCTCGGCCATCGCGGGGCAGTTCTAACGCTTTACCTCCTCGGTGCAATTGGCGGAGGGGCGGCCGTGCTGGTCAGCTATCTTTCCAACGGTGGTGCATTATTCGTTGGCGCCCTCACTCTGGCGATCATCTTCTCTGGTGTGATGTACCTGGAACGCGCGCCCTACGAGCGCCAGGCGCCCAAGCCATCCTCTGCTGCGTCATAAAACCAAACGTTTGGACGATACCCCTGGCGCGGCTTCTGAAGCCCCTCGAGGTTTGCCCCCCATGGTGGATTCGCTATACTTACCGGGCGTTCCCTCACTTACTCTCCGCGCGGCCAAGGGCCGGATGGGAAGCAGCTAGGTTTTTCACCGTGGCATCCAAAGTGATTTAGTTTGCCGGGAACGCGCGCCATAGGGGCACACAGAAGCTGTGGGGAACATGGAAAATCAGCTCAGGCCAGGCCGGGGCGAACGGGAAGTCATCGTCGTGGGGGGGTCCGCAGCCGGATTGTTTACGGCGGCGAGCGTAGCGCGCGGCGGACGCCGGGTCCGCGTGCTGGAATCGAAGCCGCAATTCGAACCTGCGGCGCGCACGCTGATCGTCACCGATCACTTCCGAAGTCAGATGGGGGTTTCGGCGCGCGAAAGCATCATCAATGAAATTCGGCGATTCGAATTGTTTACCGATGGGCGCTCGGCGCAAGTGGCGCTGAGGAAGCCGGACCTCATCATTGAGCGCTCGCGCTTGATTCCCGCTCTGGCACGAGAGGCACAGCAGGCCGGAGCCAGACTTTCCTTCGACACGCGTTTCCTGGGAATCGGCCCCAATGCCAGCGGGTTGCGAGTGGAGATCGAAACCAGCGGCAAGCGCGAGGAATTGCATGCGGACAATGTTGTAGGCGCGGACGGTGCGGCCAGCCGCGTGGCGCGCGCTTCCGGTTGGCCGCCAATCGAAACCGTGCCGCTAGTTCAGGCCATCGTGCGCTTGCCGAAAGATTGTTCCCCGGATACGACGCGCGTATGGTTCGTTCCGGATGACACGCCATACTTTTACTGGTTGATTCCTGAATCCGCGGAGCGCGCGGCGGTTGGCGTAATTGGCGAAAACGGAGTCCAAACCAAACGGTGTTTCGAACGATTCCTCGAGAAGAAACACATGGAGCCGCTCGAATGGCAAGGCGCACGCATACCGGTTTATCGTGGTTGGGTGCCGGTGCACCGGCAAATCGGGAATGGTGAGGTTTATTTGGTGGGCGACGCCGCTGCACAGGTGAAGGTTTCCACAGTGGGAGGAATCGTCACGGGATTTCGGGGCGCGCTGGGCGTGGCGCAAGCCCTTTTGCAGGATGGCAAGAGCCCGGAGCTTGGCGCATTGCGCCGAGAGCTCGGTACGCATTGGCTGATCCGCCGCGCGCTGCATCATTTTCAGCAAAAAGATTATTCACAATTGGTTGACTTGCTGGATGCTTCGACCCGCCAATCGCTCGGGGAGATCAACCGCGATGAATCCGCGCGCCTGCTTTGGAACGTGGTTCGACGGCAGCCCCGACTGGTGCTCCTGGGGCTGCGCGGCCTGCTGATGGGCAAGGCAGAACGCAGTATTCGGGTCTAATTATGAAGCTAGATCCGGAAGAACTCCCACCGGCCGAAGCGTTTCGCATCGCGCCGAACTCCACGGCCGAAAAAATTCCCAGTGAAGTTGATAGACGCTGCCGCATAACCCAGTACAAGTAACAGCAAGCCATGAAGCGCTTTGCTTCTCTGGGAGATTCAGCGACAATGGGACGCTGGCAAATTAGGATGAACAGGTTCGATGTCCCTTAAGATCTACTCAAGGAGAGATTGTCTTGCGCCTTGCAGTCATCGGTTGTGGGTACGTAGGTTTGGTCACGGGAGCTTGTCTTGCCGAAGCGGGACACGAAGTGGTTTGCACCGACATCGACCGGGAGCGCATCGCCAAACTCAATGCGGGCCGCGTGCCAATCTACGAGGAGCACCTCGAGCAAATTCTCGCGTCTGCTCGCAAAGCCAGCCGGATTTCGTACACGGCGGATGCCGGTGAAGCGATCCGTGCCGGCGATGCCATTTTCATTTGCGTGGGCACGCCGCCAAAAGATTCCGGCGAGGCAGACCTTTCCGCCATTGACAACGTAGCGCGGCAAATCGCAGCGGAGGCGCGCTCTCCCAAACTGGTGATTGAAAAGAGCACGGTCCCCGCTCGGACGGGGCTGGAGCTCAGCCGGGCGCTTTCCGCATACTCCCGGGGCAGCGACCTGAAATTCCAAGTGGCGTCGAATCCGGAATTTCTCCGCGAGGGCACCGCGGTTGGCGACTTTTTCCATCCGGACCGCGTCGTCGTGGGCGTGGAGGATCCATCGTCAGCGGCAGTACTGAAGGAGATCTACCGGCCCATTCTGGAGAAAACTTTCCGGTGCCCCGTGCACAATGGAACCTGTCCGCCAGGAAACAAGACGGAATTCCTGGTCACCACTATCAACAGCGCCGAGCTGATTAAACACGCTTCGAATTCCTTTCTTGCGCTGAAAATCAGCTATGCCAATGTCATCGCGGATCTTTGTGAAAAGATCGGCGCGAACGTCGACGAAGTCACGCACGCGATGGGTCTCGACCCCCGCATTGGCGGGCAATTCCTAAAAGCCGGACTCGGCTACGGCGGCTTTTGCTTTCCGAAAGACGTGCAAGCCTTCGTTTATCTGTCTTCCAAAGTCGGAGTGGACTTTGAAATCCTGAAAGCCACTGAGCACGTGAACAAACAGCGCATTGACCGCTTTTTTGAAAAGATTCACAAAGCCCTGTGGGTTGTGAAAGGCAAGCGGGTGGCAGTGCTCGGACTGGCGTTCAAGGCCAACACCGACGACATTCGATTCTCGCCGGCATTGGAAGTGGTGAAGCGGCTGCTGGAGGAAGGAGCGGTGGTGCACGCGACGGACCCGGAAGCGATGTCGCGCGCCAAAGCACACTTTCCGCAGGTGAATTACCACAAAGATCCTTATGATGTATTGCGTGAAGCCGATGCCGCGCTCGTGTGCACGGAATGGGATGTCTTCCGCAAACTGGACTGGGACCGCGCCGGAAAAGTCATGGCCCGCAAGCTGGTGATTGACGGCCGAAATCTTTATTCGCCGCAGAGCATGCGCGATAAGGGATTCGAGTATTTTTCCTTTGGCAGAGAGTAGTTTTCCGTTTTCCGTTTTCAGTTTTCAGTTTCGCTGTTTCTTCTGGAAGAGCTGTTTGAAATAGGCGAGCGTTAGCTTCAGTCCTTCGTCCAGTCCGACTTTGGGCTCCCAATTCAAGATGCGCTTTGCTTTGGTGATGTCCGGGCAGCGGCGCTTGGGATCGTCCTGCGGCAGCGACTCGAATACGATGGGCGGTGCGTTGTCGAAATGTTTGCGGATGCGCTGGGCAAATTCCAGGATGGTGATTTCCTGGGGATTGCCGATATTTGTTGGCAAGTGCTCGTTCGATATCATCAGCCGGTAGATGCCCTCGATCAGATCACTGACGTAACAAAAACTGCGCGTCTGTTTTCCGTCTCCATAAATCGTGAGCGGCTTGCGGCTGAGCGCCTGAAACACGAAATTCGGAAGGGCACGGCCGTCGTTCAAACGCATCCGCGGCCCGTACGTATTGAAAATTCGCACGATGTGCGTGTCCACACCGTGATAACGGTGGTACGCCATGGTCATGGCTTCGGAAAAGCGCTTGGCTTCATCGTAAACGCCGCGCGGGCCGATGGGATTGACGTGTCCCCAGTATTCTTCGGGCTGGGGAGAAACTTCGGGGTCGCCGTAGCATTCGCTGGTGGAAGCCAGGAAAAATTTTGCTCTCTTCGCCAGCGCCAATTCCAGGGCGTTCTGCGTGCCGACAGAACCCACCATCATCGTGGCGATGGGATGTTTCAAATAGTCGGGCGGGCTGGCGGGTGACGCGAAGTGCAGTACGTAACTTACTTTGCCGGCCACCTTCAGTGGCTTGCTGACATCGGCGCGCTGGAACCGAAACTTTCTGTTGTTCTTCAGATGTCTCAGGTTGCCGCCGGCACCGGTAATGAAATTGTCGATTGCCAAGACCTCCCATCCCTCGGCCAGCAAGCGGTCGCAGAGATGCGACCCGAGAAATCCCGCCCCGCCGGTGACCACTGCCCGCATGCATCCCCTCCGGAAAATGGATTGCACAGTGTAGCGTGAGCGACGCGGATTGACCACGTCCGCGGCGCGGGATAGCATGCGCCGGACTGAAGTGGATAACCAAGCGAACTCGGGGGCGGTTTCGCGGCGGCGCGGACGCGCGCTTGCGCTTGTCGCGGCGGTGGGCTGCGGGTTGATCCTTGGGATGGTGATGTTCTTTGGCGTTGGCAGATGGCTGGTCGTCGAAGATCCGCTCGGAAAGGCGCGGGTCATCGCGGTGCTCAGCGGCGCCATGCCATTGCGGGCGATGGAGGCAGCAAAGCTCTATCGCGAAGGCTACGCGCCAGAAATCTGGCTGACGCATTCCGCGGAGCCTGCCGCGACTCTCGGCGAAATGGGGATTCCCTTCGCCGGCGAGGACTATTACAGCGCGCGCGTGCTGATTCATGAAGGCGTGCCGGCGGGCGCAATTCGCGTCCTTGAGCCCTCGATTGTGAATACCGCAGACGAACTCAACGCGATTGCCGCGGCGCTTGCGAAAGAAAAGGATCGCACGGCAATTATTGTGACCACCAAAGCGCATACGCGGCGCGTGCGGATGTTATGGCAAAAGCTAGGTTCAGAGCGGGGGACCGCCATCGTGCGTGCGGCGGCGGAAGATTCATTCGATCCGCGGCACTGGTGGCGCACGACCAGCGACGCGCTCGACGTGGTGCGCGAGGTGCTTGGCCTGATGAACGCATGGGCAGGACTGCCGCTGCATCCGGCGAAATGAGGCGCCTGGCGCAGAGCGAAGTTCCTAAAAAAAGAAAAATCGCTTCTTTCGCGGCAGGAAAGATTCGTCTTGAAGTTCCGGCACGTGCGGCAAATCTCCGCCCTCGAAGGCGGCCAGCGGATTGTCCAGAAAAAGGGCTCGAGCTTTCTCCTGACCAAACTGATCGAGAACCACGTCATAGGCAGGTTGCAGCCGCAGCGGACGCGATCGCGTATTGTGCGCGTCGCTGGCGACAAAATGCACGAGCCCCTCGCGGATCCAGCGCAGCGTGTCTTTCTGCGATACAGACCCAAAGCCCCCCGTAAGCGAGCCACCAGTAACCTGCACGAAGCAGCCCTGCTGCACCCATTTTTTCAAGCGTTCCGGGTGAGTCCGCAAAATTCTGTTGCGCTCAGGATGCGTGACGATCGGACGCATGCCGGCGAGCTGAATTTCGTGCAGCGTTTGATCCATCGCAGGCGGAATGGAAATTTCGTTGAATTCGACGAGCAAATAGCCGTTCTGATTGATGCAATAGATGGAGGAATCCTGGCGCAGGGATTTCAGGTTTTCCGGATCCAGGTGAAAATCGCAGCCCGTCGCGAGTTCAAGTTTGTTTCCAATCCTGGATTGCAGTTCATCGCGAAGCCGGCGCACGAGGGCAAAATCGAAGAAATACCGGCGGCTGGAGTGCGGCGTGGCGACGACGCGCGTGATTCCCTCCGCGATCGCAGATTCCGCCATTGCGACGGATTCTTCGATCGCCTTCGGGCCGTCATCGAGTCCCGGCAGGATATGACAATGCAAGTCAACCATCTGATTACCCGCTCCTCACCGCCACCATGCCTCAAACGCCTGCCAGGCGCCGAGTGCAAACAGTATCGCTGCGAAGACTTGCCTCATTTGCTGCGGCTTGATCCACGTGGCGGCCTTTCCTCCGGCGAACCCGCCCAAAAACAGTCCCGGGATCAACAGCAACCCGGTCTTCCAGGACACGAATCCTTCCTTCGCGTAAGCCAAGAGCGCCAAGACGCCGGTGGGCGGAATCAGAGCAATCAGGCTTGTCCCCTGCGCGCGATGCTGGCTGAACGCAAACAGCAACACGAGAAGTGGGACGAGAAGAACACCACCGCCAATGCCAAACATACCTGAAGCAATTCCGCATACGAAGGCAACCGCAAAGACTCCCACGTCGCGGCCCGCCCCCTCAGCCATGGGCAGCTTCCCCTTCCGTGCTGGTTGTGCTGCCGTCGAATCGTGTCCGCTTCCAAAGGAGCAAGGATGCGAGCATGAGAAAACAGCCGAACAGTCCTTTCAAGTCTCGGGAAGGAATTGGAAGTGCGATGAGACTACCCGTGTAAGCGCCCACCAGCATCCCCCACGCACACAAGATACCAGCCTTCAGGTCCACTTGGCCCTGTTTCCAGTATTCCCGTAACGCCCCCAATCCGATTGGCGGGAGTAAAACAAAAAGCGAAGTGCCTTGCGCCGTGTGCTGATCCATGTGCAGCAGGTAAACCATGGCGGGCACGAGGACAACGCCTCCACCGATGCCCAGGAGGCCTACCAGCACGCCGCCGACAAGTCCGAGCAGAAGAATTGTAATGGTCATCGTATTCAGAATGCTTCACGGAAGTGGCCACGATCCGTGCAACCAAGCCCTCTATTTTCCATCGTCCCGCTTGCCACAGCAACCTCCCGTGAATATGCCGTAACAGTCGCAAACGCGCATGTTTTTTTGTTTGCTTGGAACCTGCTATATTTGCTTGTCTCTGTCACGTCAGCCGTGTGGCCTGCTGGCATGCTGTTGGACCACTTGGGGTCACAGGTGACGCTGGATCCCCGAAAATACCGATCTGTTGACTCCGGCCGGATGGGAGTCAATAACGACAAGGAGTGCTGCGCAACTCATGCCTATCGAACGGAAGCCGGAATTTTTCAAAGGCGCCCAACTGAAGGTAGCCATCATCGGCTGCGGCTATGTGGGCCTGCCACTGGCGCTGCGATTTGCCGAAGCGGGGCACAAAGTCACGGGATTTGATACTGACCCAAACAAAGTGTCCATGCTCAATGCCGGCAAATCCTACATCGAGCACATTTCTCAGAATAAGATCCAGCAGTTCGTCAATAGCCGGCATTTCGGCGCGAGCACGGATTTCACAAAGCTGAAAGAAGCAGACGCCATCCTTATCTGCGTGCCGACACCGCTCGATGAACGCCGCGAACCCGATTTGAGCTATGTCGAGCAGACCGCCGTCTCGATTTATCCGAATCTGCAGCGGGGACAGCTTGTGGTCCTTGAGTCGACCACCTATCCGGGCACGACGGAAGAGCTGGTCCTGCCGATCCTGGAAAGGAGCGGCCTGCGCTGCCCCATTGCTTCGGGCCAGGAAAATGAAAACATCGCCTGCGATTTCTACCTGGCGTTCTCCCCGGAGCGCGAAGATCCGGGAAACAAGCAGTTTGGCCTCGCGCAGATTCCCAAGGTTGTTGGCGGCTTAAACCCGCCGAGCGGCCGGGCCGCGCTGTCACTTTACACGCAGGTGGTCTCCCGGGTTGTGCCCGTCAGCTCGACGCGAGCCGCGGAAATGGCCAAGCTCCTAGAAAATATCTTTCGCTGCGTCAACATCGCGCTCGTCAACGAGCTCAAGCAGCTCAGCTTGCGCATGAACATTGATATCTGGGAAGTGATCGACGCGGCCGCCACGAAGCCATTCGGCTACATGCCGTTCTATCCCGGACCGGGGCTGGGCGGGCATTGCATACCCGTGGACCCGTACTACCTTTCCTGGAAAGCACGCGAATTTGATTTTGCGACGCGCTTCATCGAGCTCGCCGGCGAAGTCAACACTGCGATGCCGTACCACGTTGTTGATGCGGTGGCGAATTCCTTGAACGACCAAAAGAAAAGCATGAAAGGCTCGAAGATCCTGGTGTTGGGCGTAGCATACAAGAAAGATGTGGACGACCTGCGCGAATCGCCCACGCTGAAGATCATGCAGCTTCTGCAGCAGCGCGGGGCCGCGCTCGACTACAACGATCCTTATTTTCCAAAGCTTCACAAAATGCGCCACTACAATTACGAAAACATGAAGTCCGTGCCGCTCAATCCGCAAACGCTTGGAAGCTACGACGCTGTGATTATCGCGACGGATCATTCCAGCTATGATTACGCCGCGATCGTGGATGCCGCGAAACTCGTCATTGACACGCGCAATGCCACGCGGCGCGTGATGCGTCACCGCGACAAGATCGTCCTCTGCTAGGAGCCCATGGCGTCTCACGCCGAAGAAATTCGACGGCAGCTTGCGGAAAGCGCTCGCGTCAAGCAGAGCTTGCCGGACGAGCTCGTCGAGCGTATCTCCCAACTCGCGGAGAAATCCGCGGCTGCATTGCGCGCTGGAGGAAAGATCGTTTTTTTCGGGAATGGCGGCAGCGCCGCGGACGCGTTGCATCTTGCGGCGGAACTGGTCGTTAGGCTGCGCGCGGAACGCAAGGGCCTGGCAGCACTTGCGCTCACCACGAATCCCTCCGTGCTTACCGCGGCAGGCAACGACTACGGATTCGAACGGATTTTTTCGCGGCAGATCGAATCACTAGTGGCGGCGAATGACATTCTCGTTGCACTCTCGACCAGTGGGGACAGCCCGAACATTTTGCGCGGCGTCGAGGCAGGCCGCGCGCGCGCCGCATATCTTGTAGCGTTTACGGGTGAGACCGGCGGCGCGCTCGCCGGCAAAGTGGATTTACTCCTCAACGTTCCTTCCCGCGATGCCCAGCGCATTCAGGAAGCGCACATCACCATCGGCCATATCGTCTGCTCTCTCATCGAGCAGCTGGCCTATAGTTGAGCGTTCCCTCGACAGAGGTAGTCTCACTTTGTCTTAACTAACTCAACGCGCGCGGCAGCGAAAGGCAGGATGGCTTCCAGCAGTACCGGCGTGCGCGCTTCATTGTTCGCGAGATACAGGGTGAAAGAAGCATCTTTCATTTCCACGCCGTTGTCGAAGACTCGGATATTGATTTTTGAAGCCGTGTAGCTTCCTGCCGGGACGGTGACGCCTGCCGAAGTGCCGGTCAGTTTGGCACGCGCGTCGTACAATTTGTGCCCGTCGTAGACCGGACTGCGCACTTCCGGCGTTTTCGCCCAATCCACGTTCCGGAGATACTGCATCATCCCGAGTGGATCGCGTGTCCCGGGGAGCACGCGCACAGCCGTCGCGTCCGCCGGCGCAGGCTCGTTTCCGCTAGCCATCATGCGCTGGATGGACTCGACTTTCTGCCCGCGCTCGCTCAGGCGCATCTCATACTGCACGCTCGCGAGCGTGCCCGCATCGCTGTAAGAGTCGAACTGGTCATCCAGCTCAAAAACCATGCGCAGCGGATTTTCCGTATGCACAACCGCTTGCAGATGCCATACGCTTTTTCCGAGAAAGTTGCCTCGTCCCGCGATTTGCAGCTTGAGATTTGCCACATTGCTTACTTTAGAGACGTTTGCAGTGTATTCGAGCACCTCACCCGTTCTCAGCGGTAACACCGGATCTACGGGAGGCGCGGTCTTCAAAGGATCGGAGGCAGTAGGCATGTTTGTGACTGCGGCATTTACTTGCGGGTGAGCAGGAGCGGGCGCACGGGGAGCCTCGTGAAATCCCGGCGGTTCCGCCGACACCACCTCTGGCGTGGGATGGCTCCCTCGCGTATGCAGCCAGTAGAAGGCCCCGGCGGCACAACCCAAAGCCGCAATTGCAACGATACCCAGCGTAGTCCGATGGCTCATGCTTTTTGTGTGACGCTCCCTTGAAAGAGGCCCTTTGCCCGCCACGCTTCCGTCGTACTATATTGTTTCCGTGCGCGGAAATCGTCCGGCTGCCTTCGCCGGCTCGCCGCGAACTATCAGCGTATCAAAACGTGGGCCGGGAGTCTTTCCTGGGCTTGCGTTGCTTACCGCGAGAACAATCGACGACTCGCGGGATGGATTGCCGGCCACGAGGTGGCCGCAAGAGCTTGGAGGATTTTCCGCATGCGCTACGTCGTAACAGGCGGCGCCGGTTTCATCGGCTCAAACACGGTGGACGAACTCGTCCGTCGGGGCCATAGCGTGGTCGTTCTGGACGACCTATCTTCCGGCAAGGAAGAAAATTTCGGCGAAATCCGCAATAAGATTACTTTCATCAAGGGCAGCATCACGGACATCGAGGTCGTGCGGAAAGCTATGCACGAAGCCGAGTACGTGCTCCATCTCGCGGCGCGCACTTCGGTGCCGCGCTCCGTGAAAGATCCCATCGAGACGAACAAGATCAATATCGAAGGGACGCTTAACGTGCTTGTAGCAGCGAAAGAGTTGAAGGTGAAGAGAGTAGTCTTCGCCGCATCGTCCTCAGCCTACGGCGAGACGCCTACGCTTCCCAAAGTCGAAACCATGCAGCCGCAGCCGATTTCGCCCTATGGCGTCACCAAGTACGTCGGCGAACTGTACGGACAAACGTTTGGGCGGTGTTACGGCCTCGAGAATGTCGCGCTCCGCTACTTCAACATCTTCGGCCCGCGGCAGGATCCGAGCTCGCCCTATTCCGGCGTGCTTGCCAAATTCTGTACGGCGTTCCTGGAAGATACGCCTCCCGTAGTCTTCGGGGATGGAGAGCAGACGCGCGACTTCACGTTTGTCGAGAACGCGGTGCAGGCCAATCTGCTGGCCTGCGAAGCGCCAAACGCTTCCGGTAAGGTCTTCAACGTCGGCACCGGTGGGCGCACCTCTCTGAATGAAGTTCTCAAAGCGCTCGGAAAAATTACGGGCAAAACTCTCGAAACCAAGTACGAACCGGCGCGCGACGGCGATATCCGAGATTCGCAAGCGGATATTTCTCAAGCGCGCGAATACCTCGGCTACGATCCCCAGGTCGACTTCGAAAAAGGGCTGAGCCGCACGTTTGAGTGGTATCGGTCGAGCCAGACGAAAGCGCCTGCAAAATCAGAGAAATGACTGGTGTCTGGCCAAGCGACGATGCCGGTGGTGAAGTCACACCAGTCACCAGTCACCAGTCACCAATTACCAATCGCTGGTCACCGGTCACGGCTGCACCGTCTTCCCGTAGTTCAGCGGCTCGCCGGGCTTCGGCACATCGTAATTATTCCAGAACCATAGGGGCTCGAGCTTTTTCTGCTCCGGCCACACCTGGTTCAGCGTATCGCCTTCGAACAGCTCACCGTTCTTCATCACCCAGTGAATGGTATTCGAATTGTGGATGTCCTCCAGCGGGCTCTTGTCGAAAATGACGAGGTCCGCCAGCTTCCCGGGCTCGATGGAACCCAGGTCTTCTGGCCTGCCGATGATTTTCGCTCCGTTCACCGTCGCGCATCGCAGGACTTCGAGTGGCGTCATTCCGCCGCTCGCGAACATCCATAGCTCCCAGTGGTACCCGATGCCTTGCATCTCGCCGTGACTGCCGACGCCGACGAGACCGCCGGCGCGCACCAGCTTGGTCATCTGCGCCGCGAGCTTCGGAAATTCGTATTCGTCCTTGCGGAACCAGCCTGACCGCCGCTTGGTTCTCTGGTCGATCACCCGGTGCGGCATGAAATGATTGAGTTTGGCGTTGTCGTGGACCTCGCTGTTCTCAAACCAGTAGTCCTCGCCGAACGGTCCGCCGTAATTCACGATGAGCGTCGGTGTTTCCGCGATGCCGGACTTCGCGAACATCTGCAGCACGTCGTTATATAGCGGCGTAATCGGTAGCGTGTGTTCGTTTCCGTGGAAGCCGTCAATCACGTGCGTCAGGTTGAGCTTGAGGTCCAACGCGCCTTCCGTCGTGGGCATCATTTCCAGCTCTTTCGAAGCTTGCACCATATATTGGCGCTGCTTGCGGTTGCCCACCACGTAGCTCTTGATGTTGCGCGTGCCGTAATACTTCCGGTATTTCGTCAGCACGCCTTTCACTTCCTCGACGGACTGGAAATTGTTGTCCGAAAACACGCCTGGCCCTGTGGAGAACGCCCGCAGACCAATGATGTCGCCGGTGTCCACGAGGTCTTGATACGCGAACATGTCGTTCGTGCCGGTCTGCACATCCAAACCGGCGGTCACGCCATAAGCAAGATTTGCGAGGAAAGACCAGTTCTGGGTGTCCAGAATGCCGCGCCGGATTTCCGTCCAGTGCGCGTGCGTGTCTATGAATCCCGGCGAGATGGTCTTGCCGCTCACGTCGAATACCTTCGCTCCTGCCGAAACGCTGCCCTTCGCGCCGACGCTCTTAATCCGGTTGTTTTCGACGACGATGTCAGCGTTCTTCAAGACCTCATCCTCCTTGCCGGTCTTCATCGTAACTACCGTCGCACCGCGCAGCACGATGGTGCCCTTCGGCGTCTTGCGCGGTATCTCGAGGTTGATGGCGATCTCCTGCACGTCCTTTTCTTGCTCCTTCAGTTTCTTTTCTTCCTTTTTCTCATCCTTCTTTTCATCCTTCTTGGCGTCCGCGGCTTGGGCGGCAGTTTCCTTCTTGTCTGCGCCGGACTTGTCCGCATCTTTGGCTTCCGCTTCCTTCTTCTCGGCCTCCTTCTTTTCGTCCTTTGTGGGCTCGAAGGAGATTGCGCTCAGTGGCTCGCGAAACAAGCTCGCGCCGACCGCCCAAGTGATCGTTTTGCCGTCATCGGCCCACTCGAAATAATCTGCTCCAATGTCCGTCAAACGCTTCACGGGCACGGCGGCCGACGTGATATTCACCGTCGGCGTCTCACCGCCTACCACCGGCATAGCTATCAGATAAAGCTGATTCATGACATGCGCCAGCACCCACTGGCCATCAGGACTCGGCTTTATATCGTCCGCTGGAATGGGCTCCTCGAAAAAGTACAGCCCTTGGCCTTTCACGATGATGTGATTGCGCCGGTCGGTTCCGTCGTAGCGCAGTGAAATGAGTCCCTGCGGCGTGTACACGTAGATGCGTTCCTTTTCCTTTGTGAAGTGCGGCCCGCCCGCGCCCCGCGCCGGCAGAATCAGGTTTGCATCGCCGCCCTCCGCGGGAATCCACACCAGGTCCGCATTCTCAGTTTGCCCGCCATCAAAGGTGCTGTTTTCGCGGTCATAGGTGTTGCCGCGAAGCAGCACGATCTTCGTGCCGTCCGGCGACCACGCGGGATTGCTGTACACCGCGAGCGATTTGGACAACGGTGCCGGCGTTCCACCAGCAGCGGACATTTTCCAGAGTCGTCCCCCCTCGCTCGACCACGTCACGTAAGCAATGGACTTTCCATCCGGCGACCAGGCCGGCTGAAATTCGGGCGTGTTACCGCTCGTCAGCCGCTGCGGTTTGCCGCCGGGCAGGCCCATCGTGTAGAGGTGGGTCATCGCGGAAAATGCGAGTCTCTTCCCGTCCGGCGACTCGACCGGATCCATGATCAAGCGAACTTTCACCGGCCCTTGCTCCACCTTCTGGGGAAAATCCAGTTTGGGCCCAAGTTCCTGCGAGACCTGCGCCGTGAACGGGATTACTTTCTCCGCTCCACTGGCAAGATCCAGTCGCTTGATCTTTCCATCCTGGTTATAAATGATTTCCTTTCCGCCGGGCAGGAACGCGTAACCGGGGAAAACGTCGCGCGTGAAGAGCGATTCCTGGTCGTCCCGGGTGACTGGATATCTCACCCAGCGGTCTTCCCCGGATTCCAGGTTGCGCAGACGCAACCCCGATTCCGTCTCGTATCGCGTCACGTACAGGAGTTGCTTTCCATCCGGGGACAGCACTGGACGAAACGCGCTCCTGATTTGCCGGATGATGTCGTCTTCATCGCCGGTCTTGCGGTCGCGCCGCGCTATATGCCAGGACGGAAATTGCTGGTTGTACGCCAGCGAGCCCAGCTTCGCTGCGTAGTAGAGGTATTTACCGTCCGCGGATGCCACCACGCCCATCGCATTCGGGCGCTCTTGTCGCTTGGTGGTGGGCGTCGGCTTCGATTTCGTGATCTGCACGCCCGTGCCGCCGTCCACGTGATACATCCAGGCTTCGCTCGAGCCGATTCCAAACGCCGCCTTCGAAACGAAAATATATTTTCCGTCGGGAGCCCAGCTCGGCGACGTGAATTCACTATTGGGATCTTTTGAAACCTGCTTTGCGCCCGTGCCGTCCGGATGCATAATCCAGATGTTTTCGCTCCCCTCGCGATCGGAAATAAATGCGATCCATTGCCCATCCGGAGAAAACTTCGGCTGACTGTCAAAAAACATGCCGCCGGAGATCAGCTTCGCCTGCCCGCCCTCGATGGGCAGCGTATAGAGATCGCCCACCAGTTCGAACGCAATGGTCTTCGCATCCGGGGAAACATCCAGCGAGAGCCAGGTACCTTCATCCGTCGTGAATTCAATCTTCCGATCGGACTTCAGCGGCAGCCCCTTTTTTTCGTCTTTCTTGTCGGTTTTTTTCTCGTCCTTTTTGTCTTTCTCCTGCCCCGGGGCACCCTGCAGTCTGGCACCCGCGCTCAGGACTGCCTGGCCTCCGAAGAAGACGCCAGCTATCATCGTCAAAACGGCAAGCCGCGCAGTACTACGCAGGCTGGGCTGCTTCGCTCTCATGCTGATTTCCTCCGTACCTTTTTCAAATGTTCTAACTGGAATTCACAGATCCGCAATGCCGTGGGCGATCGGCTTGACAGATGACGCACCCTTGTCTGGCTCCTTAGACGCTAGTAACCGGGAACCGTCTCGGTAGTACGGACGGCAATCAGTGCGCGGCGCACCGTGCAACTCGTTGCCTCCGCAAGTCTGAAGTCGTCGTTACCGCTCCTCTTCCTCGCGCCCCTGCCCACCGTGCGAAGTTTGTGCCACCGGCACGATATGCGGAATCCCCGCCTCGTTCATCTTTTTGTTCAGCGCAGGCAAATCTTCCTCCGCCAGCTTCTTCACTTGCGCCGACGCTTCGCTGACCAGCGGAGTCAGCTCTGCCAATTTTTCCTTCTGTTGCCCGCCCGGCGCGGCCACGAATCCGTCGAGGTCCGCCAGCAAATCCTGCGCCTGGTTGGGCAGCGGCTCGGGTTTCCATTCGAACGGAGGCCCCGCATTTCCAAGCCCTTCGCGCTCGCGGATAAACTTTCCCGCAACTGCATCCACTTTTTTCTGCAGTTCCTCAGCCGCCTTCACGATTTCGTCGGGGATCTTCGTTGCGTTGGGCTTGCCCGCATCCTTTTTCCACTGCTCCCGCGCCGCTTTCAGCGCCGTCTGTATCCCTTCAATGGTTTTGCGATCTTTGGCGGTCGTTTTGGCCATGGCGTAGATCTGGCTGATGGCTTCCCACCGCGCGGCGCGGTCCGCGGACGAAATCACAACCCGCGTATCTTCTTCCACTGAGACTTTCTGCGAGGCCTCCTTTTCTCCCGCTTGGATCTTGATGGTGTATTCCCCTGGCTCGGCGATGGGCCCGCGCGGTCCAAATCCATATCCAGCGGCGATGGCTTCTTGCTGTTCAGGTGTCGGCTCGGCCGGTGGATCCCACCGAAGATCCCAGTTCGTGCGGTTCACTCCCGCCGCGCCCGGCCCGTCAAATTCGCGCACCGGCTTTCCACCTTTGTCGACCACGGTGATCTTTACTTTGCCTTCCTTTTTCTCCGGGGGGACGGCCTTCGATTCATCCTTCGATTTTTCTGCCGCCGCATCCTTCTTGTCCTTATCGTCGTTGTCTTTCTTCGCCGCCTCCGCGGGCAAGGCTTCCTTGAGGTAGTAGTTCACAATCGCGCCATAGGGCGGATTCTTTGCGATGAACATTTTCTGCCCCGCGCTCCACCGGCGATTACGCAGATGCCAGGAAGTCGCGGGGCGCGGCGGAAAGAACGTCAAGGGCGACACCGTTACACTCGCGTCCATTTTTTCAACCGGCGTCATGTCATCCAGCACCCAGATGGACCTTCCGTGCGTCGCTAGCACCAGATCGTTTTCCCGGGCCTGGATTTCGATGTCGTCCACGGGCACCGTCGGGAAATTGTTTTTCAACGCCGTCCAGTTGGCGCCGCGATCCCAGGAAATCCATAGCCCAAATTCCGTCCCCGCAAACAGGAGATTCGCGCTCCGCGGATGCTCCCGCACAACATGCACGCTGCCCGCTGAATCCGGTATCCCGTTTCGAATGGCTTTCCAGCTCTCGCCGTAGTCGTTCGTGGCAAAAACATAGACGTTGTAGTCGTCCGAGCGATGCCCGTCAAACGCCAACAGCGCCGCGCCTTCCCCTGTTTTCGACGCCACCACGCGACTCACATACGTTCCCTTTGGCACGCCTGGCACCCTTCCGGCCACGTTCTTCCACGTTTTTCCCCCGTCCCGTGTCACCTGCACGTTGCCGTCATCCGTGCCCACCCAAAGCACAGTCGGCGTCAGCGGCGATTCGCTGAATGTCGTGATCGTCGGATATTCCTGCACGCCGTCGTGCCGCGACAAGGTGCTCTTGTCCGGCGTCTTCCCGAAAATCTGTAGTTTGTTGCGGTCCACGCCCGTCGTCATGTCGCCGCCCAGCCGCGTCCAGTTGTCTCCGCGGTCCGTGGACTTGAACAAATAATTTCCTCCGTAATAAATCGTGGTGTGGTTATGCACGGAAACCGCCACTGGAGAATTCCACTGGAAGCGGTAATGCGGTTCACCCGCTTTCGCTTCCGGCCGAATTGCATGCTGCTGCTCCGTCCGCAAATCGCGCCGGTCGATGTAGCCATCCTGCGATTCTGTGTAGACGATCCATGGTTCCACGTTGTCAATGGCCGCGTAAAAACCGTCGCCGCCGTGAATTACCTGCCAGTCTTCATTGGCAATCCCGTCGCGCGCCAGCGTTTGAACTGGTCCGCACCAGCTTCCGTTGTCCTGCAAGCCCCCGCAAATGTGATACGGCTTTTCGTTGTCGAGGCCAATTTCATAAAACTGGCCGATGGCAATCGTGTTGATGAAGTCCCAGCTCTTTCCCGCGTCGTAGCTCCAGTGAATCCCGCCGTCGGACCCCGTGATCATATGATTCGAATCCGCCGGGTCAATCCACATCGCGTGAAAATCTCCGTGAATCTTCTGCACCCGCTGCGTCGAAAATGTCTTGCCGCCGTCCTCGGAATAAAACATCGGAGCACCCAGCTCCCAGATCCGGAGATCGTTATTGGGATCGATTCGAATCTGGCTGTAGTAAGACGGCCTTGGATTGGTGTCGCCCATTTTCTTCCACGTCTCGCCTTTGTCTTCGCTGCGAAAAGTTCCGCCCTTTTCGTGCTGAACCACGGCATAAACGATGTTCGAGTTTCTGCGGTAGATATCAAGTCCGATGCGCCCCGTTTCACCGCCATTTTCATACGGCAGGCCTTTGGTCAATTTCTTCCACGTCGCGCCGCCGTCGGTCGTCTTGTAAATGGCTGAGCCCGGGCCGCCGCCATTAAATCCATAGGGCGTCCGCCGGCGTTGATACGCCGCGGCGTACAGCGTGTCCGGGCTTTCCGGGTCCAGCGCGATGTCGCTTATACCCGTGTCGTCATTAATCTTCAGAACTTGCGACCAGCTCTTACCTCCATCACTTGTTTTATAAACGCCGCGGTCCGGATTCGCTCCCCACAAATGACCCAGTGCCGCTACGTACACCACTTCCGGGTTTTTCGGATGAATCACAATCCGGCCGATGTGCCGCGTCGCCTCCAGCCCCATCTTCTTCCACGTCTTCCCGCCATCGAGCGACTTGTATACACCATCGCCCCACGACGAGCTCTGCCGGTTATTCGGCTCGCCCGTGCCAACCCACACAAGGGACGGATCTGAAGGCGCAATCGCAATGTCCCCGATCGTGGACACGCTCTCCTTGTCGAACACCGGCTCCCAGGCCGTGCCGTTGTTGTTCGTTTTCCAGACGCCGCCCGAGGCGGTCCCCACATAAACGATGCTGGGATTGCTCTCCACCACCGCAAAATCATCGATGCGCCCGCCCATGGTCGCGGGCCCGATCTCGCGAAATTCCAGATTTTTCAGCTTATCAACGGGACTCGCCTGGCCGGCCAGCGCCGCCGGCGCGTTCGCCGCAAGCGCGCTGATCCAAATGGCAATCGCCGAAATCAGTCGTAGAGCTTTCGAACCATGCTTCATTTCATCCCCCCACGCACAAGGCCCGGCATGTTACTCCTGCCGGCCCATTTCACGCATCATATGTTTCTGGAAGGGCAAACAAACCCTGTGCAACTTCAGACGCGCCACCCTGTTGTCACGTTTCAGTGCACGCCCACGCCCTCGCCTTCAATTCCCATCTACCCCGTGCTAGGCTATCCAACTGCTTTCATTGATTGCATGGTCCGGATGAATCTTCATTCCCGTGCGCGAGCTCTCTCCGCGCTGCGTTCCTTGGTTTTCCTGATTGCGCTTCTTGCCGCCCTCGCCGGCCCTGCCACACCTCTCTCCGGCGCTCAGCAGGTTCATTTGCCTGCTTCTAAGTCCGGCATCGCCGAGTTGGAAGCAAAAACACAGAGCCGCCGCGGCGACGTCACCACCGCCGATGGTGATGTCGACATCCGCTATGGAGACACGCGCCTTCGCGCCGACCACGTCGAATATAACAGTAAGACTTTCGAAGCCGTCGCCACCGGCCACGTTCTGCTCGACTATAACAACGAGCACCTCGAGGCTGACGAAGCGCATTACAACGTCAGCACCGGCCACGGCCTTTTCCACAATGTCCGCGGCAGCGTCAAGATCGAGCGCCGGCCCAATCCCACCATCCTGATTTCCGACAATCCTCTTTATTTCGAAGCGCGCGACGTCGAGCGCTTCGCCGGCGATGTGTATCTCGTCCATCGCGCATGGATCACCATTTGCGATCCCCTGCATCCCAAATGGCAGTTCTACGCGCCCAACGCGCGCATTCACCTCGGCAAGACGGTCGCGCTCATCAACGCCAACTTCCGGCTTTTCCGCGTCCCGCTGATTTGGCTACCCTACGCCACCGCTCCCGCCGGCCGCAGAGTCCGCCAGACCGGATTCCTTATCCCGGATGTCGGCCAGAGCTCGCGCAAGGGCTTCATCTTGGGCGAAGCTTTTTATCTGGCTCCCACGCCCTGGATGGACGCCACCATTGGCGCGCAATTCATGAGCCGCCGCGGCGTTCTGGAGCGCGGCGAATTTCGCGCCAAGCCTCTTGAGAACACCTCGATCAGCTATGCCTATTTCGGCGTCGACGACCGCGGCCTGCTCAATCCCGATGGCACCCGCAGCCCACAGGGCGGCGAACAGCAGCGCGTGGAAATTCAATCTCTGTTTCGCGGAGGCTGGCGGTTCGTCACTGATTACAATCAGCTCTCCTCGCTTACTTTCCGCCTGGCTTTTGCTGAAAGCATCGGGGAAGCCGTCAACTCCGAAGTTCGCAGCGCCATTTTTGTCACCAATAATTTTCGCGGCTTCAGTCTCAATTTCGCCGCGCTCAATGACAAGAGCTTTCTCACGCTTCCCGTCGCTGCGACCTCGATCACTCCCGCGATTCCAGCCACCAGTGTCGCCCTTCGCAATGCGCCGGAAGCGCGTTTCGGCTCCGTTGAGCAAGCTCCCTGGCGCAAGCTTCCTATCTATTTTGGGTTTGACGCCTTTGCCGGCGCGGTGAGCCGCCACGATGAAACTATCGAAACTGCTGATTTCGTCGAACGCTACGAATTCGCGCCGCGCGTTACGGTTCCTGTACACTTCGGCCCCTGGCTCGGCGTGACCACTTCCGCTGCGTATCGCGCCACGCGCTATGGCGATTCGCTCAATTCTGCAGGTCTGGTCAGCGGCTCATCCATCACACGCCAGACCGGCGAATTCACCGTGGACCTCCGTCCGCCGGCCCTCGAACGCTTCTTCGACCGCGCTTCGTTGAAGAAGGACAAATCTCGCCGGCGATACAAGCACACCATTGAGCCCGCTTTTACCTACCGTTACGTCACTGGCGTAAACAATTTTGCCGATTTCATCCGCTTCGATTCCAACGCCACCATCACCGACACCAATGAAATCCAGTATGGTTTCACACAACGGTTGTTCCTGAAGGAAGGCAACGACCAGCCCCAGGAACTCCTGTCCTGGAGCATCTTTCAGAAACACTATTTCGATCCGACCTTTGGTGGCGCCATCGTAAACGGCCAACGCAACGTTTTTCAGGCTCTCGACTCCGTCACACCTTTCGCTTTTGCCTTCGGGCCCCGCAACTGGTCGCCCATCGTCAGCGACATCAAACTCACTCCCGGCGGCCCGTACGACTTGGAGCAAATCCTGCAGTACGATCCGCATAACCAGAGACTCGTCACCATCGGCACGCTCTTGAAAGTGAAGCCCTACAGCGAATTCTTCGCCACCATTGCCCACTTCCGCTTGGACGATAATCCCTCGGTCAGCGACGTCCAGCCCCCAGCGGCGGTGCCCGCCTTCCAGCAGCCGCCTTCGAATCAGATTCGCGCGCTCCTCGGGTATGGCAGCGAAACGAGAAAGGGTCTCAACTTCATCACCGGCATCGGCTACGACTTCACCAATAAGACGCTGCAAAACCAGATCGTCCAGGCCAGTTACAACGGCGACTGCTGCGGCATCGCCTTCGAATACCGCCGCATCAACCTTGGCCAGGTCCGCACCGAGAATCAGTTCCGCATCGCGTTCATGATCGCCAACATCGGTACGTTCGGAAATCTCCGGCACCAGGAAAAGATCTTTTGAGCATGAGCGACACCGAGCTGGCCTTCGCGTCCATCGAGCAAATCGGAAAACTCTTCCGCAAACGCAAACTGTCCCCTGTCGAGCTGACCAAGCTCATGCTCGCCCGCATCGAGCAGCTCCATCCCAAGCTCAACGCGTACATCGCCGTCACTGCGGAACTGGCCCTCGCCCAGGCCAAGAGAGCCGAAGCCGAGTTGTTTGGCCCGCGCGGACGCAAGGGCCGTCGCGACCGCGGCCCACTCCACGGAATTCCGATTTCGTTGAAGGACAATATCCATACGGCAGGCATTCGGACGACGGCAGGTTCGAAAATCTTGCGCGAATTCATTCCCAAAGAAGACGCCGTGGTGGTCGCACAACTCAAAGGCGCAGGCGCTGTCCTGCTTGGCAAAACCAACATGCATGAGTTCGCTTACGGCGTCACCTCCAACAATCCTCACTTCGGCCCGGTCCGCAATCCCTGGGACCTCACTCGCATTCCTGGCGGCTCTAGCGGCGGCTCCGCCGCTGCCGTCGCTGCCGGGCTCTGTTTCGGGAGCATTGGGACAGACACCGGTGGCTCCATCCGCATTCCCGCCGCACTCTGCGGCGTCGTCGGATTGAAACCAACCTGGGGTCGCATCTCCTGCAAAGGCGTCGTCCCACTTTCTCCGCTGCTCGATTGCACCGGTCCGCTCGCCAGATCGGTCCATGACCTCGCCATTTTGACGGGCGCGATCTTCGTTCGCGTCGGCCGCGAACCGAACTTCGCAACTCCTTCCACTCTTCGGGCTGACCCAAAAAAGTTTTGCCTGGGTCTTCCTCGTCAGATGTTCTTCGATGCTCTTTCCCCGGAGGTCCGGAGCGCTTTCGATTCCGCCCTGCGTGATCTCTGCCGCTTGGGCATGAAGACGGCGGACGTCTCCATACCGATGCTGGACGAGACCGAAGAAGCAGGAAATCAAATTGCCTGGGTTGAGGCGACTCTTTTCCATCAGCAGCAGGGATATTTTCCAGCGCGGTCCGCCGATTATGGCGACGATGTGCGTTCACGCCTAGAAATAGGAACCAAGGTATCCGCTGTGGACTTCCTGCAAGCGCTGGAGATTCAAAAACAGTTCGTTCAACAATTGCATCTTGCGCTCGCCGAGGGGGACGTCGATGCCATCGTTGTTCCCACCACACCGATTGAAGCGCCGCTCTTGAATCAGGAAACTTCCCGCATCGGAGCGCATGAGTATCCGACCCGTGCCCTCCTGTTGCGTCTGAACCGCCCGGCGAATCTTGCTGGGACACCTTCTCTGACTGTTCCCTGTGGCTTCACACGCGCTGGATTGCCGATTGGTTTGCAGATTATGGCGGGAGTATCGTCAGAGAGCATCTTGCTCCGAATCGCCAGCGCCTTCGAGCGGGCTCGTCCCCAAACTCGCCGGCCGCCCCCGTAGCGCCGGCATCTTGCGTGCGGCCTTCTTTGTAAACATCTGCCACGAGATTCTGGCCCTAGGCCCGCACGGTAATCGCTCCTTGCTTCCGCATCACCCACACGCCAATCACGTACCCCAGCGTTCCCGTCACCATTCCTCCGAACACATCCGCCAAATAGTGGTTTCGCACATACACCGTCGAAACGCACATGCACAAGACGAACGGAAGGAAGAACCAAAAAAGCCTGCGTCTGTGCCGCCACGCTCCCCAAACCGCTGCCACCGCGCCCGCCACATGTTGCGAGGGGAACGCCGCGCCATGCACGCGCCCGAACTTCTCGATCAGGTTGACGAGCGCGGTGAACGGTCCGCCCGCGAGCTCACCGTGCCACATCCCCGCCATGCTGAACCACGGACTCTGCACCGGGAAGAGCATCGAGATGACGTAGCCGAGCACGTAGCCGATAGCGGAATACGTCATTACCGCCCAGTAGCTTTTCCAATCGCGCTGGTAGTAAAGCAACCCTCCAATAATCAGCAAATAAACAAAATACGTGAGGTAAGCAAACTGCATGAATTCATTTAGCGCCGGATGCGCGAAGCGCTCCAACCAGAGGGCGGGATTCACACCCGTCAGCCATTGATCAAACGCGATCAACTTGGCGTCATGCCACCCCGGCGAAAACAAATGCACCAGTTTCGCCAGCTCCTCAAAACAAAACAGAAAAAACAAATGCGGATACCAATGCCGCCAAAAGTGCCAAAACTTTTGCGCGACTGTAGGACAGACATTCCTGTCTGTCCCTCTTTGTTTTTCCTTGTTCCAAGCTCTCCACCCTGCGGCTCGTGTTTCCACTCGGCACAAAACCAAAATGACTACTGCCACAAATGCCTGCGCACCGATCAATTTCACCGGATGCGCCAAATTCTCTGCGAACGCTGCAATCAAAACGCAGGAAAACGCCAGATATCCGAGCGCAATCCATTCGAACGCCCCGCAGGCCGCCCATGCACCTGCCAATTCCCGTGTGATCAGTGCAACGATTCCTAGCCGCTCCGTTTCCAGCCTGACGGCGCGCTCCCCGCTCCTGTCAGTGCCCACTTTTGCTCGCCAGGCAATCAATGCTCCTTTCCCTTCGCAATCTTGTCGCTGCACATCGCTCATCGAGGGTTCTCCGTGCTCACCAGTTCCATTCAGCAGTCTTTTTGTCTTTCACGAAATAGAAAACGCGGCGTCAGGCAATCGCGTTGGGAAGCTGCTTCTTCTCTCCGACTTCTCTGTGCCTTCTGCGTCTCTGCGTTAGATTCTCTTTCCCTTCCCAATTCAGCACTGGCCACGCACGTGTCCGCGCAAGCCGTGCAAGTTCGTTCGAAGGGTTCACCGCGACAGGCCGCCCGACTGCAGCCAGCAGCCATCGGTCACTCGAACTGTCAGCGTATGCGTAACACTGCGCCAGATCGAGTTTCATTTCCGCTGCCATCCGCAGCACGGCCCGTAGCTTCCCTTTTCCAAACATGGCCTCACCCAAAATCCTCCCCGTCCAACGGCCGTGCATTTGCTCCAGCCGCGTCGCGCACACGCGAATCGCAGGAAATATCCCGCGCGCTGCGAGCTCATCTTCGATTGCTCGCGCGGCTTCATTCGCCAGCGGCTCCAACGTTCCGCTAACCATCACAATCGTGTGGCCCTCCCCCGCGTGCCAAGCCACTCTTGCGAGCGCATCTCCATAAAATGCGGGAGCGGGCTTCAGCTCGCCCTCTCCCCACCGGTCCACTGCGACTCCTCGCAAGTACATCTTGTTTCCGTGCCAGATCGCACTGAGTCCACGCGGCGCGAGCCGGACCGCTTCCGCGAGCCACAGCCAATAGTTCTTCGCCGCGATGGCGCGCCGGTACCGCAACACCTGGAAGAATCTCCGCTCCAGCGACGGCAACGGCACCAGCGTCCCATCCAAATCAAAGAACGCAGCAATGTTTCGCCCGCGCTCCTTTACTTCCTTTACATCCTCAACCTCCTTTCTTTCCTTCACGCTGCCTCCTGCGGTGCTCTCTTCGCGCCGCGCACTGGCCCCACGCTTCCCGCGAAGTACCTCCACCCCTCCAACAGAACCGGCAATCCCCGCAGCAGGCAGAATCCGGCCGTCATCCACGTCAGCGTCTCCGCGCCCATGCGAATCATCATCTGCGCATGCGCTGTAAGCTCGCCGATCAGCGCCACCGGTCCGCGCGTCAACGCCAGCTCCAATCCCAAATAACAAAAACACAAGCACTTCATCGCCGCGTAGAGTCCCCGGCTCCATCGCGATCCCACCAGCGCCCGTCCCCACCACGTCTGCAGCATGGCATTCGCGCCCCAGCCCGAATGCCCCGCCTTCATCGCCAGCCCGCGCAGAAAATCCGTCAAGGCCCCGCGCGCAAAGAACAAAATCGGCAGCCACAGCGACACCATCCCCACCACCGCGAAATACGTGAAGTACACGTTCTCGATCATGCGGTCGCCAAGGATGTCCAGTTGCGCGCCCACCGGCGTCGCCATTTTCTTCTTCCGCGCGATGTGCCCGTCCAGCGCATCCAGCGCGATCGCCGCCACCGTCAATCCCACGGCCGCGAGATTTGCCCACGGTCCTCGCCCAAACAAGCACACGGCCCCAAATCCCACCGCCACTCGCAGCAGCGTCACTTTGTTCGGCGTCCAAATCGTCCAGGTCATAAGTCACCAGCCACGCGCTTCCGGGGCACCCGCCATCAGTATGGCAACCATGGTGCCAACAGGCCTATCAGTAAGTTGCTTACTATCAGTCGCTTACAAGCAGTGCGAACAGTCGATCACGCGCCCCGCGCCAGCCATTTCCTTCACCTGGCGCCTATTCGCTTGACCTTCCATGCATGTCTCTTTTTCCTTCGGTCCGCGTCTAAACAAGGGTCTGCGGCCTGCCTCGGTAATGATTCAGGCAATTCCTGGATTCTCGCGATTAGAGGTATGATTCGAATATGACCGATGTTTCTCTAGCAGGGGCCTTCCTCGCGGGGTTGGTTTCCTTCCTCTCGCCTTGCGTTCTGCCGCTGGTGCCTGGCTACATCTCCATGCTCTCCGGCATCGGCATGGAGCAGCTCCGCAAAGGGGACGTACCAACCTCCGGCCTTTTCTCCTCTTCTCTCGCCTTTGTCGCCGGCTTTTCTGTGGTGTTCATTTCCTTCGGAGCGTCTGCCAGCGCTGTCGGCTCCTTCCTTCTCCAGAACCGCGCTCTCCTCGCTCCCGTCGCCGGAGCCCTGATTCTCCTCTTCGGCCTTCACCTCATCGGCGCCCTCATCAAACTGAATCTTCGCGTTGGCATCATCCTTGGTGTACTCCTGGTCGCTCTTGGCGTAGTTTCTCTCGTCCGCCACGCTCCGCTCTTCGCCGGACTCGGCGCTGCTCATTTCTTCTCGCTCTCGCTCATCAGCTTCTTTGGCCCCGCGATGGCGCGCTGGCTCAATCGCGACGTCCACCTGCGCAGTAAATCCACGCAGCCCGGCATTTGGAGCGGCTTCCTTCTCGGCTTCGCGTTCGCTTTCGGCTGGACACCCTGTATCGGTCCAATCCTCAGTGCTGTGCTCATTCTTGCCGCTCGCAGCGACACCATCGCCCGCGGCGTCCTGCTTCTCGCCGTCTACTCCGCGGGCCTCGCCATTCCTTTTTTGCTGACGGCCCTCGGCATCAGCCAGTTCATGGCTTTCTACAAGAATTTTCGAAAGTATCTTCACGCCGTCGAGGTATTCAGCGGCGCTTTGCTCCTGTTTGTGGGCGGCCTGGTCTTCGTCAACAAACTGACCTGGCTCTCGACCAAACTATCTTTCTTGAATCGTTTTTCACTCTAGAGGAGTAAGCCTGACCGGTTCGGGCAAGCCAAAATGAAAAAGATTTTTGTGATTCTAACCATTGTGGTCGCGCTTGCCTACGCCACGCATCGCGTTGACGTGGCCACCCGCGTCAAAACCAAGAGCCCGGCGAGCAGCGCCGTCTCCGTGGAATCCGTCGCTGGCACTCCCGCTCCCGACGTCATCTTCAAAGATCTCGAAGGCAAGGACGTTCCCTTGAGCAGCTTCAAAGGCAAAGTCGTCCTCATCAATTTCTGGGCCACCTGGTGCGATCCCTGCTATATCGAAATTCCATGGCTCATCGAAATGCAGCAGAAGTACGGCGCGCGGGGCTTCACCGTCCTAGGAGTCTCGATGGACGACGAAGGCAAAGCCGCCGTCGCTCCGTTCCTCGCCAAAGAGCGCTTCAATGTCAACGGCCAGAAACTTCCCATGAACTATCCCATCGTCCTTGGCAACGATGACGTCGCCACTAAATTCGGCGGCCTGCTCGGCTATCCCACCAGCTTCCTCATTTCCAAGGACGGCAAAGAAATCAAGAAAATCCAGGGCCTCATCCCCTTCGAAGAGCTCACCAAGTCCATCGAATCTCAGTTGTAGTCGTCCTTTTCGACGACATACTCTTTCGGCAGATTCGCCGGCCGGTACCTCGAATCCAATCGCATGCGTTCCACAACGGCTTCATGGATGTGCGCTCCATCTGCCATGAATCGCCTGCGGCCTAGATTCATCCGGATAGTTGCGTTATATTCCGGCTTTTCCTCGCCAGGCACAAACACCGGCACCATCGTCCGCTTCGGCCAGATTTCGCCCAGCCACCACCAGAACGTCAGCGAATCGTGCATCTGCGCCGTCGGGCTCGGCGCCGCAAAGTGCGGATCCCCGCCGAGCAGGTCATTCACTTTCTTTTCGACCAATTGCAGCCCGGCTTTGGCCGCCTCTATGATCATCCACCGCAACGCAATCTTCGCCAGCCCGCTTTCCAGCTCTGCATAGCTCCCTCCCACATCGGAATGCACGCCCGCGAACCACACCTGTTTCAAATCCTGCTCTGTGGGCGGCGGCGGCAAATGGATCAGGTTCTGCCTGAAGAACGCGCGCCGTTCATCGATGGACACCGCATGCCGCACAATCGGCACATCGGGAAATTGCGAAGTGTACGGCAGCGCTCCGGGCTTTAGCCCGATTGGGTCCAGCACCCACCCCACCGAACTCACGGTGTCCCAAAGTCCCAGGAAATGCGGCGCGCACGGCCGCGAGAAAATCAGCTTGAATCCCCGCGCCAGCTCGAATTTTTCCTTCTTCCCGCTCTTAAACAGCCTTAGGGCGTAGGGAATCAGCCCTTCGTTTCCCTCCCGCAGCAGGCCGAACATGTGCAGCAGCCCGCCAAGCGCCCGCGCCGTGTACGCGCCGCGGCTGAAACCAAAAAGATAGACGCGGTCGCCCTCTTCGTATTCCTTCATCAGGAATTGGTAGGCGTCCGCGATGTTGTCCGAAAGTCCATACCCAAACGCCAGCCCTCTCACGCGCGTCCACCACTTGCCCAGCGCGCTCAGCGCGTTCCTCGCGCCCATCGTTCCCACGCCCGGGTGGTAATACGCCGTTTCCACTCCCGGCTGGATCAGCAACGTGGTGTACAGTTTCAAAACGTTCGAATTCTGTTCCCCAAACTCGTTTCCCGTCCCGTCGCAGCAAACAATAATGTTCTTCCCCATCTCCACCACCTTCCGGTTCGCTCCGCTCGATTCCTGATGCCCGGAAATTTTACATTACCCGGACCACAACTCTCTCGATTTGTTCCTCGCGGATCGTCCGAAAAACCATGGCTCCATCGTCGGTACATTTCCGCATCGCCCAAGACTTCTGTTAGAATCCCTGCCATGAAAAGACGAACCTTGCTTCAATCGCTACCGGCGGCAGCGCTTCTCCCTGCCGCGGCATGGGCCTCTTCGGAACGGGAGAAGTCTGCTCCCGGACCAACCTCAACCGCCGTCTACGAACTCCGCGTCTATCACACCTACGAGGGCAAGCTGGACGACTTGCTGCGGCGTTTTCGCGAACACACCATGCAGCTGTTCGAAAAGCATGGAATCAAGAACATTGCCTACTGGACGCCCACCGACGAACCGTTGAAGGGCAAGACCCTCGTCTATATCATCGCGCATCCCAGCCGGGAAGCCGCCGCCGCCAACTGGAAAGCATTCAGCGCCGATCCCGAATGGCAGAGCGTGCGCGATAAATCCGAAGCCAACGGCAAGATCGTCGAGAAAATCGATTCCACGTATCTCGTTTTGACCGACTTCTCCCCGCCAATCCGCTAACTACGACGCTCTGTACTTTGATCGACTTTCAATTTTCAAATTTCCATTTTCTCTAGCTCAAGTAGAACAGCCGCTAAATCTCCATTTGCCAGTTCTTATTGACAGCGAAGTAATAGAGGGTTAGTTAGCATTCCCCGGCTGCAGGGTGGGCTAACCATTCGGACGACCGCGTCCCACGCTTGTCCAGCCCTCTTCCATTCCTGCAAGCTGATTCCTTCATCGGGAGGTCTATATGAATGCTTCTCCGCGCAGCGTAAAAACACGCAAGCTCGCACTTCTTCTTTTTTTGCTGGTGGCAGTCGGCGCCACGCTGACGCTGACGGGAACCATCGGATCACAGACCGCGCGGGCACAGCAAAACGCTGCCGTGGCCGAAGCTCCAATCGTGCCCGATAGAATTCTGGTCCTTTTCAACGGGAACAAACTGCCTGATGATGCGGCCGCACGCATCGCCGAAGCCGGCGGGCAGATGGTCCACGGGATCGGTGCAGTTGGCATCGCCGTCGCGACCCCGGCCACGGCCGACGGCACAACGCTAATCCGCAACCTGCACAACGACCCAGCGATACTGGACGCGGATTACGACCGAATGGTCGGGCTGATAGCACCAGCGCAAACAATCGCCGATGATACCGCCGACGTTTCGCCGGACATGCTTGCTCATCCATTGCCGACTTTCTCTACGGCCCTTCCGCCGGACTTCTTCTACACATCGACGCCGCAGCAATGGCCGGCCAAGCGCATCGGTGCCTCCGGCGGAGGAATCACTGTCCCGGCGGGCGATCAGACCCACGGCGCTTGGGACGTGACGTTTGGCGCAGGCGCGAAGATCGCCATCCTCGATACCGGCGTGAATCCGGCACATCCCGATGTGAAGGATAACCTCGCGTTCAATCTTGCCCTGACATCCTATTCAGCCTCGTTCGGCACGCCCAATTGCGAGGTGCCTGACGCTTCCAACGCGCCGTTTGATCTACCGGCTGACCAGAACGGCCATGGCACTTGGACATCATCCCTGGCAGCGGGAGAGATCGGTGGCGGCCTGCTGATCGGCGTCGCGCCACAGGCAAAAATCCTCAACATCAAGGTCCTGCGCAGCATCGCAGCTACGCCCAATCAGTTGCCGATGGGCGTGCCCGATACGCCGTTCAACCGTTGCCGGTTCCGCGGCGGCAGCGGTTTCTTCTCCTGGGTGCTGGAAGGAATGGTGGTGGCGACGCTTGAGGGCGCGGATGTCATCTCCATGTCGCTCGGCGGCTTCGTGCCGCGCAACGTGCACGGCGGCGCGACGATTGCGAGCGCGTTCAACCGGGTGAGCAACTTTGCCACCAGCCATGGGGCCATCGTATTTGCCGCGGCTGGCAACTCGGCGCTCAACCTGGACCGAATTAAGGCATTAACAGGGTTTAATGCACTCATTGAGCTTCCCGGACAAGCTTCTGGCGTGATTCCGGTGATCGCCATGACGAACCCGGCACTGTTCCCGCCGACGCCGCCTGCGCGGCAGCCTTGCACGAATGGCGCCGACTGTCTGGCATTTTATAGCGACTTCGGAACAAACCTTGGGGGTCTTTCCGCGCCGGGCGGTGATCTACCCAGCGGTGGATGCGCCTTCAGCGGGAGCCCTTGTCTCCCAACCGGATTCGTCCGGGGTGCGTGTAGCTCTGGACTGGTCGGGACGGTCCCGCCGAATCCGGCTACATTCCCGGCGGCCGGGCCGCCGCGGGCTGGTACCAGCTTTGGATGCTTCAGCTTCGCTGGGCTGACGCAGCACGCCTGGTATGTGCAGGCCACCGGCACAAGCGCGGCGACACCGCTAGCAGCAGGAGTTGCGGCGTTGGCGAAGTCCGCCAACCCGAGACTCAGTCCTGCCCAGATCCGCACGATCTTGCAACAGACCGCACAGGACATTGGCAAGAATGGGTACGACGCACTGTTCAACTTCGGGTTAGTTGACGCTGACGCTGCGGTTCATAAGGCTATTCAGTAGAACTTTCAGCACTGCCCTGTTTGCGCGCGGCGCGCGCGAGTTAGCACTGCTCGAACAGGTGACAAACAAGCTCACCGGCGGAGCCGCCACTGAATTGCGCGCTTGCCGTTGTATCAGCCACTAGCCTTATCGGGCTTCACCTAAATCGAGGAGGGATTACGTGTGACAGCCATTTCCAGATAACCGCAAAACGCATTCGCCAGTTGCATCTGCCGCGGCGTTCTGCATTCTGGTTCGAAGAGCTTCGGGCTGCCCACCAAAATTACCGTCGTCATCGTCCGCGATGTCGCCACATTCAGCCGGTTCAAGCTGTACAAAAACTCCATCCCCCGCGGCGCTTCCTCCGGCGACGACGTTGTCAGCGAATAAATCACCACCGGGGCTTCTTGACCCTGAAACTTGTCCACCGTCCCAATCCGCATCTTCGGCAGCCGCGCACACAGATCCGATACCTGCGCGTTATACGGCGCCACGATCAAAATGTCTTCTTCCTTCAGTCGCCGGCTATTCCCCGCGCCGTAGAACCATTTCACTTCCGGCTTCAGCAATCCCTCCACAATCCGGCCCACCACTTCGACTTCCTCCACGCTCGAGTTCCGGCTCCCCTCATGCTCCACCGCAACAAACCACAACCCCGCCCCATCGAGCCATTTGTGCCCTTCGAGCACCCTGCTCCGCGAAATAGGATGCGAACGCAGCTTGTCGTCGTAGAAAAATTCCGCAGTGTACTTGCAAACTTTTGGATGCAGCCGCCATGTCTGCGGCAGCAGAAATCCCAGGTCTGCCGGAATCGTCTTCCGCCCATCCAGCAGGTGTTCCAACGCGGATTTTTCCGCACCCTCCGGATGGTTTCCTTTCGTCGGCCGCTCCAATTGCTGCGGATCACCGAGTAGCACAAGCTTCTTCCCCGCTTGCGAAACCGCCAGCACGTCCGCAAGCGACATCTGCCCCGCTTCGTCGATGAACAGCACATCAACGGCCTCAAAAGCCGCTTCCGGCGACCACAGCCACGACGTTCCACCGACAACGTTCGCTTTGCCCGTGCTCAGTGCCTCCCAAGCTTCTTCGTTTTTTTCTTTCGCCACTGCAACGCCCTCGCTCTCCTCCCCTTCATTTTCCCGATGCAGGCACCTCACTCCATCGATGTCTTTTTGATGCGCCGCTTCAACCACATCGTCCAGCAGTTTGCGAATGACTTTGTGGCTCAGCGCCGTTACGCCGATTTTTTCTCCGCGCTTCACGAGTTCGCAGATCATTCGCGCGCCCGTATACGTCTTCCCCGAGCCCGGGGGACCCTGAATCGCAAACACCGAATCCTCCAGCGCCAATACGATGCGGTTCGCCGCGTTTTCCGGTGTCTCAGAAGCCAGCGACTCCAGCTTTTCGCCGCCTAGCAGGCGCGGCGGTCTTCGCAACAGTAAATCTCGTCCAGCGCGATATCGCCCTGGTGCATCGAGTCCATTTTCCGCAGCCCATGCGCCGATCCGGTATAGCGAACCCGCCTGCGCATCCGTATTCAGTGGCGCGTCCCACATATAAACCGTTGGCAGATGCAAATCCGCTGTCTTTTTCGTTTTCTTAATGTCCGCCACGCCCTTCACGTGGTCGATCGCCACCACCTCGCCAAACTTTTCATCCCCGAAATAGAGGTCCTTGCCGGTCCTTACGTTGCTCCTCTGTTGTGGGTCGAAGAAATATCGGTCCGTCGGCACCTGTTTCCCCGCAGCCACTCGTTCCGCGAAGCGCATGCGCGTCAAGCCCACTCTTTCGTCAAGCAACTCTTCGTCTGTCGAATCCGCCAGCCGGTAGCCCTCTTGCCAAGCGCGTTTGTCTTCCCGCCGGTGCCAGCTAAGAAGCTGCGCCAGCAGCCATTGGCCCGATTGCTGCTTCGACCGCGCCTTTGGATCGGCCGGAATTCCTCGCGAAAGTCGCTCCGTCAGCTCAGCGACAAGATCGAGCTTTTTCTGTAATCTCTCGGAGGGATCGCCGCTTTTATCTTGCAGTCGGGGAACGACGATTCCCCGTGCCTCCAACTTCCGCCGTTCCCCTTCCAGCCAATCCCGCAGCTTCGCCGTCGAAAAGCAATCGTCCGCGTTGTACCCCTCCATCGTCTCCCGCTCTCGTTGCGGCAACTCCTCGTCTCCCCAACCCAACTCCAACCGGTGCTCCACATACCGCATCGCCGCCCTCGACGCTTCCAGCGGAATCTTCCGCTCGAATCCGCAAAATGCCTCCAGCTTCTTCAGCGAATATTCCTCCACGCTCGCACGCACTCCTTGCTTGAACGCCTGATGCAAATCCACCAGCACCCCCGCTCGCAGCATCCGGTCGATTTCGTCTTCCCGCGTCGCGTACATCCCCATCAATCGCTTCAAGGCTCCCGGCTCGTACCCGCCGAAGTGATACGCGTGCATTTTCGGATTTGCTTCCCGCCGCCGCATGATTTCGTCCACCAACCATTCAAATCCCTTTTTCTCCTCCTCGCGATTCAAAGCCCATCGCTTTTCGTATTTCAATTCTCCCGGCACATCGAGCACCACAAACCCAAAGAGATACTGCAACCCGTTCTCTCCCACAAACGGATCGCCTTCCAAATCCACAAACATGTCGCCTACTGAAGGCTCCGGCAGCCGCCTAAATCCCATTCCTTCCGCCACCTGCAAAAGCACCTCATACTTCAGCTTATTTCCCGTCCGCCCCTCCACCTGCATCCGCGCTTGCTCCCGCACGCGCTCTAATCCCGCTTTGGATCCGTGCTTCGGCCTCTCCTTAAGCGGAATTGGCAGTGCCGCCAGTTTCGCCATCGTCTCCGCATTCCACGTTTCAAACTGGTCCCGCTGCTGCCTCCGGATTCCCGCCACCAGCGACAAATGATCATCCGCCCGCCGCCTCGCGTCGCACTCCTTAAACCACCGGCACACGTTGCAGTGCTCTACCGGCTCTGGATAAGTCTCTTTACCCGCACCCTCGCCTATGGCCTTCAGCAGCCGCTTCCGCACATGCCGGTAGTACGCCGCATACTCCGACACGCGATATTTCTCTCCCGCAAACCCCTCGCTCGGTGGCACCACCCACAAAAACTCCGGCACCGTCCCCTGAATCTTCGCCAGTAATTCCGAATACAGCGACAGTTGCAGGATCGTCGTCGCCTTCGTCTCTCGCGCCAGCTTTGTATCTGCCACCTCGTACGACCACGCCCACTTCGCGCTGGCTTTCTCGACTCGCCGCAGCACGTCCGGCCGTCCAAACCATTCCCCGTCGCTCAGCGCCCCTTGTGCGATCACTTGTACGCCGCGCTCCATCAGCGCAAGTGTCTCCGTCAGCAGCCGTTCTTCTTCTTTGCGATCGATATTCTCCAGATTCTCGACTGTGAGTCCCCGCGCAGCCAGATGTGCGAGATAGTCTTTCTCGTGCCTGTCACCACGTTCCAGAATGATCGCAAGGTCCGGGTCAGCCCAATCCGGCGCGGTCTTCTCACCTCGCACCACCTGCAACTCCAGCGTGGTCAAATGACGGCACGCAAGGTGGTTGCTCAGGTCTGACCCCGCGAGTCGAATTTGCCGCCCAACAATCTTCATAGGATGAAAAGCTTAAGCTAATTCTTCGCTGGACATTAACCTATCGACTATATAGATCCCATTCGAGTGGAGTTAGCCGGGTAGCCCATGCATAACCACTTGGATCACTTGGGCGCACTCTTCGGTGGCACCTGCTCCGGTCCGGTCGGGGAGGGCGCAGCTTTTGACCCTTTCCGATGATTTCGCTCCAATCATTTCGAAGTTTCCAGCGGCTTCCAGCGTTCGTTTCCTGGTTCCTGACCTGCCGTCCTAATTTCTCCAACTCTCAACCGTTCAACACTTTACCGCCCCGTTCGAATGATACCCACAAAGTAATTTACATGTACCGTACTTTTGTGCTATTCTCCCTCGTGTATCTTCACACTGAGCTTCGAAGTGCCGAATCCCATCCCCGCTGCTTTGAGCATCCCACGAAGGATGCTCATCCTGAGCTATCGTCGGGAGCCGAAGGAGCCTTCTCCGCGGCCCGGCCCCCTCAGTTCCTGACCCTGACCTCCGTCCCTTTGTCCCACCGGTTCCCATGTCCGATAACACTCATTCCGCGCATCCATAACCTATTTAGAATCAACACTTGCAAAAGTCTATCAAAACAAACAACTTTAACCCTCATCGAATCACATTCTTACAAAAAACATAGGGGGAGGGGTTGCCTCAACTTTCACTGGAACTTACCATTTTCCCACTTCATTCCTTATCTCATTACGTCCTTACTTCTTTGCTTCGGCTCCTCTCCCAATGCCCACTACCCACTACTCATCCTCTTCAGGTACCCTAAATCCATGCTCGATGAAAAAGACTTTCAGCGCAAAGCAGACGCCGCTTTCGACGCCCTCAAGAAGCGCCTCCTGGTCCTCGGCGATGAACATGGCTTTGACGTCGAAGGCGAAAGTGGGAAGCTCGAGGTTATTTTCGAGGGACCCGAGGAGGCCAAGTTCGTGATCTCCCCCAACACCCCCGTCCGCGAAATCTGGATCTCCGCGCTCTCCACCAGCTTCAAGCTCGGCTGGAACGAGCCTCGCAACACCTTCGTCCATGAAAAAACCGGCGAAGATCTCTATGCCGTCATGGGCCGCGTCGTTTCCCAGCAGCTCGGCACCCAGGTGACCCTGTGAAATTCAAAACCTCCATTTTTCATTTCCCTGCGAACCCGCGATTCCTTTGCGTCACCAGAAAATTGCTCCGAAGGGGTTCTCTGCGCTCCTCTGCGGCTCTCTGCGGCTCTGCGTTATCTTTTGCCGTCCTCTCCCCTCTTCTCAGTAAACTCCGCGCGCTCTGCGTTAAATGTTTTTCTTCTTTTCAACTTTCAACTTTCAACTTTCAACCATCCGGCTGTTTGGCCGTCTCTCTGTTCGCGCTTTGCCTCGCACTCTCTCCCGCCGCGCAATCGCAGATTCCATCCGGCCGCGACGTCGTCAAACCGGAAATTTACGCCTCACTCGATCCCGCCGCGCGCGGCAGTTCTTTCCAGATCGCCGTCGTGATGAAAATTCGCCCCGGCTTCCACGTCAACGCCCGCGAAAAATCCGAAGACTATCTCATCGCCACGGACCTCAAGTCCGAACTCCCCGCCGGCTTCAAAGCCGGCGAAGTCGCCTATCCCAAAGGCAAACTCGAAAAATTCACCTTCAGCAAAATACCGCTGAACGTCTACCAGGACACGGTAACGCTATTCATGCCCGTCACAGCCCTCGCCAGCGCGCCGCTCGGCGAGCAACACATCCCGCTGAAACTTCGCTATCAGGCCTGCAGCAGCGAAATCTGCCTGCCTCCGGTCACATTGACTCTGGACGCCGTCGTCAGCGTCGCCGCGTCAGCTTCCATGTCTAAACCCGCACACGCGGAAATTTTCCGCAACGGTGAGTCCCAGCGTTAGTTTTTTTGAGGGAGGAACGTTAGGATTTTCCAAAAGTGCAAACGGCATCGCGCAAACGCCGCACAACGCGCTGCTGGCCGAGTACGACCATGGTATCGAAGAGCGGTGGCGCAACCGCCTGGCCCACGATCGCCACGCGCGTCGCATTAATAAGCAGCCCGGCCTTGACTCCGCCCGCTTCGGCAACGGCGCGCGACGCGTGATCGCAAGCGTCGTGGTTCCACTCGTTGAGCGCTTCCAGCGCATCGGCGAGTTTCGCGAGGAGTTCCGGCGTTTTCGGATCTTTCCAGAATTTTGCGATGGCCGCGGGATCGCGAGGGAAATCGTCGCTGAAAAATGCGCGCGACCACGTTGAAAAATCCGGCAACAGCCGCACGCGCGGCCGCAGCAGATCCACGGTTTTCGCGAACCACGCATGGTCGCGCCCGTCGGGACCCGGCGCGGCGCCCGCGGCCCACTCCGGTTTCCAGAGGCCGCTGCGCTTTAATTCGTTTTCGACTTCGGGGAGCAATTCCTCGATCGGCAATTTCTGCAGATATTGCGTGTTGAACCATTCGAGTTTCGGCCGGTCGAAAACCGCATTGGTGCGGCTCACGCCCGCAAGCGAAAACTTTTCGATCAAGTCTTTTGTTCGAATAAACTCCTCATCGCCGCCCGGCGACCAGCCGAGCAGCGCAAGAAAATTCCGGAACGCTTCCGGCAGGAATCCTTCCGCGCGGTACATGTTGACGTCCGTCGCGCCGTGGCGCTTCGAGAGGCGCGATTTGTCCGCACCGAGAATCAGCGGCACGTGCGCAAATACTTGCGGCTCCGCGCCCAGTGCGCGATACAACAGGACTTGCTTCGGCGTATTCGAAATGTGGTCGGCGCCGCGAATCACGTGGGTGATGCGCATGTCGATGTCATCGACCACCACACCGAGCTGGTACATGGACTGGCCGAATTCTTCTTCGCCCTTGCCGGAACGCAGCAACACGAAATCCTCGATTTCATCATTCGAAAATTCGCGTTCGCCGAACACCGCGTCGAGAAATTTCGTCGTGCCCCCAAGCGGCACCTTGAAGCGGATGGCCGGTTTCACTTCGGGATTCGAAGGCTTGCCGTCGCGGCAAGTACAACGCGTGACGCGGCGCGGCCCTCCGCCCTTCGGCTCTTCGTCTTGCCCAGGTTCCGCGTGGTCCCCACCCGCGTATTTTTCGGCGGGGCAGTAGCACAAAAACGCCGTGCCATTCGCCAAGAGTTTTTTCGCCGCTGCTCGATACAATTCGGTTCTCTGCGACTGGTAAAACGGCCCTTCGTCCCAATCCACGCCCAGCCACTGCAAACCATCCAGGATTCCTTGCACCAATTCCGGCTTGTTGCGCTCCGCGTCCGTATCCTCGATGCGCAAGATCATGATGCCGCCTTGGCTTCGCGCAAATAGCCAGTTAAAGAGCGCCGTCCGCGCTCCCCCGACGTGCAAATAGCCGGTGGGGGAAGGCGCAAAACGCACTCTCACTCCCCGAGACCTGCTGGTTGTGTCACTCATTTTCTGCGGTGTCTTTCTGTTCGAATTGAATCCCTCAGTCTAGCGAAACGCCAACTTTCCGTCCAACCGAGAAGAAGGCCCCCAATCCGTCCGTAAGGTGCTGCTGACGGGTATGTAGTAGCCTGAATGCGAGTTGATGCGAAGTCCATTCGCTGTGAGAGCTCGCCTTTTGGTCGTTGAGCAAAGCCTGTAGGTTTGTGAGGTCCATCGGGAAGCCCGCGCGGTTGTCTTTGGGCGGCGCGGAATTGTCGATTCACATAGGGGTATGACCTGTTTTTTCGTGGTTTTGTGTCCAGGGAAGTAGCCGTCCGGATGGTGGACGGGGAATCGATCGCGTCCTTAATGCACCAGAATTTCATTTCGCTGGCACTCATGCTCGCCACCACACTGGTGGCTGGATTTTTTGCATATATTTACAGCATCAAGCGCCAGACCTATCTGCTTCTCTGGACTGCGGGCTGGAGCGTTTTCGGGCTTCACTATCTGGGACAGGCATTGGCCCAAGGAACGCCGTCGAGCGCGCTCGAAAACGCGCTGGATCATTGGCTGTACACGCTCTCCGGCTTGCTTTTTTTCCTGGGCGCACAAATCTATTCGCAGCGAAAGCCGTGGAAAATTCCCGCGCTCGTACTGGCTGTATTTTTGGGGCTGTGGGCCGCGGCCAACGCCGTCAACGTGATCGCCATTTCTGAAGTTATTCCTGCCTCCATGCTGTACGTCGCCGTGGCGGTCGTGTTCTGGCAAGAAAGCCGGCGGCAGGAAACGCTGGCCGACCGGCTGTTAGGTGTCTCCTTCGCTTCGTGGGGAGTTCTGTGGGTCTCCCTCCATTTCCTGAACGGCTCGCCGGAGCTGCAGGGTGCGAGCATCAACGTGGTTGCGGCGGCACCTTGCGCTTTCGTGGCGATGCTGATGGTGATGGCGCTCTACGAAGAAGAAAAGCGGCGCATCGAGCGCAACATGCTGGCGCTTTCGAATCTGAACCTGGCGACTTCCAGCCTGGTCGGCGGCGAAATTCAGCGCATGCTCTCGCAGGCGCTGGACCGCGTGCTCGGCGTGGTCCGGCTCCCGGCCGGGGCGCTCTTTCTGCATCACGGGGATCCGCAAGGACCGACCTCAGTCGTTGCCGTGGGACTCAGCGATGATTTTTGCCGCGCCGCGCAGAACGAAGGTCTGGACGACTACCTGGTGAATTTGGTGTCGCGCCTCGGCGGGCTGCTGGGTTTCCGCGACCTGCGCGATGATTCGCTTTCCGCCCTGGAAAAAGAACAATCCATCCGGCGATTCCGCGACCTGGCCCTGGCCCAGGGGCTTCGCAGCGTGGTGGCCATCAGCCTTCAAGCGAAGGAGCAAGCTTTTGGCGTGCTGCTCCTCGGCACGCAAGACAGCCGGCGATTCACTCCCGCGGAGTTGCGGCTGCTCCTAGCGCTGGGACATCAGATCGGCATGGCCGTCGAGAACAGCTACCTGATCCAGCAAACTTCGCGGCGCTCCGAAGAACTCCACGTGCTCAACGAAATCGGGCGCGCGCTGAGCTCGACGCTCAACAAAGAAGACTTGATGCGCAAAGTGTGGGAAGAACTCCGCCGCCTGTTCGACGTGGAGAATTTCTACATTGCCGAATTCGATCCGCTGCGCGACGAAATGCGTTTCGATCTGGAAATGATCGACGGCTCGCGTGTGCCCAAGCGCACGCGGCCGGCTGGGAATCACCTCACCGAATACATCATCCGCACGCGGCAGCCTGTTCTGATCCGCGACAATTTCGTGGCCGAGGTGAAAAAGCTCGGCGTTGAGCCGATGCGCGACAAGGGATGCTTCTGCGGCGTCCCGCTAGTTGCCTACGACCACGCCATCGGAGCGATGGCCGTCTTCTCCAACCACGAACGTACCTTTGACGAAGGCCATCTCGAGCTGCTGCGGGTTCTGGCGAGCGAAGCGAGTATCGCCATCGAGAATGCGCGCCTTTTCCAGGAAGAGCGCACGAAAGCACGGCACCTCTCGTTGCTGAACACCATCTCGCGCAACGCCATCGCCACTCTGAATCCCGACGAGATGCTTGCGAAAATCACGGAGCAGCTGGAAGACGGCCTGACCTATGATCACATCGGCATCGGCGTGCTCGAGTATTCGACGCGCGAGATCGTCATCCAGGCGGAAGCTGGCAAGCGCCGTGGTGCGCTCGGGCAGCGCATCCCGCTGGGTGCGGGCCTGATTGGACAAGTCGCCCGCAATGGCCACTTGGCGGCATATCACGCAGCGTCTCACGCGGACAGCGCGCTCAAGCCTGTCCTGCCCGATTCGGTGGCGGCGATCGCGCTGCCTGTTTTCTACGCGGAGCAGCTCCACGGCATCTTGTATGTGGAATCCGCAACGCCCATCGATTTCTCCGAGGAGGAAATACTGCTTCTGCGGACGCTGGCTGATCTGATCGCGGGAGCACGTCACAATTCGCTTTCGTTCCAGAAAGCCCAGGAGCAGGCTATCACCGATGGACTCACCGGCGTGAAGACACACCGGTTCTTCATGGAAGCGCTGTCGGCCGAGTGGAAGCGCTCGACGCGCGCGGGCCGGGCATTTGCGCTGGTGCTGATGGACCTCGATCGATTCAAATTCGTCAACGATTTTTACGGGCATCTGGAAGGCGACCTGGTCTTGCAACGTGTAGGGCACATTCTGGAAACGAATTGCCGCCGCTCGGATGTCGTGGCGCGCTATGGCGGGGACGAGTTCGTGATCCTCATGCCGGAAACCAACATGGAGCACGCAAGGCAACTGGCCAGCAAACTGCGAGGCTGGGTCTCCGCGGATCCGCTGCTGCGCGAAAAAAATATAAGCGCGAGCTTCGGCATCGCCTGCTACCCGCTGCACGGCTCCTCGCCCCAGGAGCTGATCCAGGTGGCCGACGCTTCAATGTATCTTTCGAAGCATCAGGGCGGCAACGCGGTTTCGACGGCGGATCATTTCGACCCCAACGAAGCGAAAAAGTGGAAGCGCGACGTGCTCGAAGCCTATCTGGGCGTGACGCTGAAGAGACTTTTCTCCACCGGTCCGGAGGCTTTCGAAGAAATTTACCAGCGCCTCACGCAGTTCACGGAATCGCTCGCGGCCACCGAAATCGGAGGCGGCAAGCCCTCCACGGCCCCGGTGCAAGGACCCCAGGCCTTGCCGCAGGCGGTGCTGGATACCGTGACGTCGCTGGCCTTCGCGATCGACGCGAAGGACCACTACACGCAAGGACATTCGCAGAAAGTATCCGCCTACGCCGCGCTCATCGCCGAGGCCATGGAAATGTCCGACGCGGAAGTCGAGGAAATCCGGCTGGGCGGGGTGCTGCACGATATCGGAAAGGTGGGCATTCCGGAGAACATTTTGAACAAGAGCGGCCCACTGAATCCGGACGAATGGGAAACGATGAAGTCCCACGTGAAGTTTGGCGCCAAGATTCTTGACCCGCTCACGCCGCTGGCGCGGATTCGCGAGATGGTCCTGCATCACCACGAGTATTTTGACGGTTCGGGTTACCCCGAAGCCCTTGCGGGCGAAAAAATCCCGCTCGGAGCTCGCATCATCGCCATCGCCGACGCTTATGACACCATCACCAGCGACCGCACTTACAAGAAGGCGCGCAAGGCCGGCGACGCCCTGGCGGAACTGGAACGATGCGCCAATGCGCAATTCGATGGCGCGATCGTCGAAATTTTCGTTCGAACGCTGCGCGCGCTGCCCAACCCGGTCATCGAAGTGGCGGCCACCACCGGCCCGCGCAATTCCTGAAGAGCCGGTTCGGCAGAAGTGTTACTTCGCGTCCAAATCCACGTCCTTGATGGGCACATCGGAGTGCGAATCCAGGATTTCGAAGCGCCGCTGTTCTTCTTTCTTGTAAGTGTCCTGGTCGGGGAAAAGCTGTTTGATCAGGGCGGCGCTGTCAAAATTGTCGTTGGCGATTGCGGCGTTTTTGTAGACGATGGTCACGCGGAAATCCCAGCGTCCGTCTTCAGTGGCGTGATAGCGCGGCGCGGCCATGGTTACTTTCAACATGCGCCCCAGTTCCATCTCTTTCTTGAGAACGGGATAGTGGTTTTTCTTGAAGAGCGCCAGGAACTCGTCGGCGTGGCCCCATTTCGCCTTGTAGTAATACTCGATCACGTAGGGTTGTTCTTTCGCTTCAGCAGCCATGGCGTTCTGCCGCGCACTCAACAGTTCGTGTCCTGTCAACAACGCCGCTGCCAGCGCAAAAACGAGCGCCCCGTTCCACTGCATTGCTGCCCTTTTCAGTTGCATCGCCGCCCTCCGTAGTTTCTCTGATGCGCCCCGAATCATACGCTGAAATCTGCCGCGGGTTGTAGGGCCACGACGAACGACAATTCCTGCGAGGGGCTAACACGCTGCTGCGTGCCGGCTTGCGCAGCTTTCCATATCCAGATCGTTCCTCTTGCTTCGGCCTGCTATTCTTTCTGCAGGGGGCGCCATGCAGACTGCATCCGTGAAGTGGATTGGTGAGGAAAAATTTGTCGCGACCAGCCCTTCGGGGCACGCGATTAACATTGATTCGGATCGCCATTCGAACATCGCTCCGGGACCGATGGAACTTCTGTTAATGGCCCTGGGGGCCTGCACGGCGACGGACATCGTGAGCATCCTCGGGAAGAAGCGGCAAAAGTTGGAGTCGCTGGAAGTGATCTGCTCGGGGGAGCGTGCTGCGGAGCCTCCTACCGTCTGGACAAAACTGGAAATTGTGTACCGCCTCCGCGGGCAGCTCGAGGACAAGGCGGTGAAGCACGCCATTCAGCTCAGCGAGGATAAGTATTGCTCGGTGGCGGCCATGCTCAAGAAAACGGCAGCCGTCTCATGGCGATATGAAATCCAGCCTGTTGGTTCTTGATGACCGAGGCGAGAGTCCTTCAATCCTCGCAGTACTCGCGCGACACTTTACAGAATCTGTACCATTTAGCGCTTGCGTGAAGAAACAATAGAAGCTATACAAAGTATTCCCTAATGGGGTCTCTCATCCGGACGACTCTTCTTGGAATTGCGCTGGTGCTCGCGGCGGCAACGGGGGTTTCCGCGCAGGCACCTGTGCGCCCCGCCCCGGACACAGCAAAGATTCCACTTTCCAGGATTCCGCGTGTTCACCGGGCCCCAAAGCTCGAGGACTTCCTTGAAAATCAGCCGCGCGAGGTGGAACTTACGGTGACTGATTTCCGGCAGAACTCGCCCGGCGACGGCACACCGGCCACCGAACCAACGACGGCCTACCTTTCCTACGACGACAAGAATCTCTATGTGGTGTTCGTTTGCCAGGATGAAAGCGGCGCCGTGCGCGCGCATCTTTCCCGGCGCGAAGGATCCGATCAGGACGATGGAGCAGGTGTTCTGCTCGACACCTTCCGGGATTTTCACCGCGCGTATTTCTTTTTCTCGAATCCGTTGGGAGTGCAGACCGACGCGATCTACACCGAAGGCCAGGGATACGACCTCAGCTTCGACACGCTGTGGGGCAATGCCGGCCGCGTGACAAAGAATGGCTATGTTGTTTTCTTCGCCATTCCGTTCAAGAGCCTGCGTTTTTCGCACGGTCCTGAACAAACCTGGGGCGTGGCGCTATATCGCACGATTCTGCGCAAGAGCGAGTACGACTACTGGCCGTACGTGACGCAGAGAGTGGAAGGGATGACCCAGCAGTTCGCGCCGGTCGGCGGGATTGAAAACGTGTCGCCGGGGCGCAATATTCAGCTCATTCCTTATGGTCTCCTTGCCAGCGATCATTTTTTGATTCAACCGGGTGGCGGCGCACCGCCCATGTTCTTGGACAAATTTGAACACCGAGCGGGCCTCGATGCCAAATTCGTCGTGAAGGATTCGCTCTCGTTTGACTTCACGCTGAATCCGGACTTCAGCCAGGTGGAATCCGACGACCCGCAGGTGACCGTCAATCAGCGGTTTGCGGTTTTTTTCCCGGAGAAGCGTCCGTTCTTTATCGAGAACGCGGCGTTTTTCGCCACGCCGATTGATCTTTTTTTCTCACGCCAGATTGCGCAACCGCAGTTCGGTAGTCGCATGACGGGAAAGCTGGGGAAATGGACGCTGGGCGCACTGGCCATTGACGACCGGCAGCCGGGCCAGGGATTTACAAGCGGCCCGTACGATACGCGGGCGGTGGATGGCGTGGTACGTGTGACACGCGAGTTCGGCAATCAATCCTACATTGGCGGCTTTTTCTCGAGCCGTGATTTTGCCGACACCAGCAATCGCGTGGCCTCGATCGATGCGCGGCTGAAGTTCTCCAAGAACTGGGTCGCCGATGTTCAAGGGGTGCACAGTTGGACGCGGCAGAATGCTCGGGCAGGACAAAATTGCCTGTCGTTTCAACAAAACGCGCAAGGATTCGGATCGCAGCAAGGGAATGCGCTGTGGGCGGACGCGTCGTACAGCGGCCGCCATTTTGTGTTTACCACCAACTACAACGATTTCTCGCCCAATTTCTGCACCGAACTGGGATTCGTCAACCGTATCGATATCCGCCAGAACAACGCTTTCGCAGCGTATTTCTGGCGGCCAAACACTGGAAAGGTCATCGATTTTGGACCCACCGTCAGCGAAACGGTGGACTGGAATCACAACGGCGTTCTGCAGGACTGGGGGGCGGGTTTAGGCTTCCAGGCGGACCTGAGAAAACAAACAACCATCAGCATCAATCGAGGAGAGGCTTACGAACGCTTGGGCAATTTTGAGTTCCGGAAACACAGTACGTCCCTTTTCCTTGCGACACAGCCCTACAAATGGATCTCCTTATCGGCTCGTTACGCCCGGGGAACTGGCGAGAATTTCTTCCCGCCGCCGGGAGTACCGCCGTTCCTAGGAAACGTGCAGCGCGTGAATTTCGGATTTACGCTGCGGCCCTCGTCGCGGCTGCGATTGGATGAAACGCTGATTTACTATCGACTGGGAACGCGTGATGGCTCGGTGCCACCGCCGTTTTCGCCTGGGCACAGCATCTTCAACAACTACCTGAACCGCACGAAATTCAATTATCAGTTCACGAAGGAACTTTCCTTGCGGCTGATCCTGGATTACAACGCGACGATCGCCAACACGCAACTGTTTGATCTGCAAAGGAGCCTTGGCGGCTCGGATGACCTGAACGGGCCTTTTGCGCCGACGAAGCAATTCACCACCGACGTGCTCCTGACATATCTGCTGCATCCGGGGACGGCCGTCTATCTTGGCTACAACAATGGGTATAGCGATCTGAACCTGCGTGCGGGAGCACCGGTGCCGATCACCGTGCAGGGAGCGCCAAACAATTCCACCAGCCGCCTATTTTTCGTTAAAGTAAGCTACTTGCTGCGGTACTGAAGAGCGCGCGACTGCGCCTTGTAACGCCCCTGCGCTATCGCTTAAGATTCAGATTCTTTTGTTCCGGGAAGAAATTCGCAAGGAGTGTCATGTGTCTCACCGCATCGCGGCAAAAATTACGGGTGTAGCCGGGTACGTTCCGCCAAAAGTGATGACCAATGCGGACCTGGAGAAACTCGTCGAGACCAACGACGAATGGATCCGCACGCGCACCGGCATCCGGGAACGCCACGTCGCGGAGAAAGGCACGGCCAGCTCGCATCTGGCCACAGAAGCCGCAAAGGCTTTGCTGGCGCAAACGAAGACGGATGCCGCAGAGATCGACCTGATCGTGCTCGCCAGCGTTACGCCAGATATGTTTTTTCCTGCCACCGCCTGCCTGGTGCAGAACCGCATAGGCGCAAAGAAGGCTTGGGGCTTTGACTTGTCGGCGGCATGCTCCGGTTTTGCCTACGCGCTGACGGTGGGCGCGCAATTTGTGGGCGCGGGCACGCACAAGAAAGCGCTGGTGATTGGCAGCGACACGATGACTTCGATCCTGGATTACAAGGATCGCGCGACGTGCGTACTCTTCGGCGATGGCGCGGGAGCCGCGCTGGTCGAACCTGCAGGTTCGAATGAGGGCATCCTCGATTTCGAACACGACGTGGATGGGTCGGGGGGAGCGTTTCTGTATATGCCGGGTGGGGGCTCCCTGAACCCGTCCTCACCGGAGACCGTTGCGAAAGGGATGCACTTTGTGCATCAGGAAGGCTCGCAGGTGTTCAAGTATGCGGTGCGGCGGATGGCAGAGATGTCCACGCATCTCCTTGAAAGGAATGGCTTCACGAAAGACGACCTAAAGCTGCTGGTGCCGCATCAGGCCAATCTGCGCATCATTCGCGCCACGCAAGAACGCCTGGGCGTGAATGATTCCAAAGTTATGGTGAACATCGACAAGTACGGAAACACGACGGCAGGAACCATCCCGCTGGGCTTGCGGGATGCAGTGGACCAAGGACGCCTGCGCAAGGGCGATCTGGTGCTCATTGTGACCGTGGGAGCAGGATATACGACCGGCGGCATCCTGCTGCGCTGGGCATATTAAGAGAGACGATCGCCCTCTTAGCAGGAGCGGAGAGAAGCGGCGAGCTCGAGATTGGCTTGGAGGCGGCGATCCACCTGCACGGCGGCGTAGCGGGCGCAGATGCCGCGTTCGCGATTGCTCCAGGCGGCAATAGCGGGAATGCGCGAACCGGCAAGGGCGTCCACACCTTGCACCACACGATGGTAGAGGCGCACGAGGCCGAGTCCGCCGCGATTCGGATAGAGATCGGGAGTCAGCTTATGCAGTCCGGAGAGGGTTTCAAAGTCCTGCGAAGTCACGCGCCCGTTTTCCACGTGAGCCGCACTCAAGACTCGGTCAGAAACCGGCTGAGCGGCCACACCAGAGAGCACAGCGCGCCAGTAGTACAGGCCGAACTGGGACAGGGCGACTATGGAGATCGTAAATAGCATGGCGGCGAACATTCCTCAGCCTCTAAAGGGATTGTGCCAGCCGGAAAAATAGGCACCTATAGCCCGGAAGTACCAAGAGGCTGGAACTGGAGGCATAACCCATTAGAAATGAATGGGATACAGATGCCGTACGGTTCGCGCGTGGGCCTTGTATAGCCTCCTTTCCTCGACTATCCTCCCTACACTCCAATTCTTGTGAAGGAGCCAACTCATGCGCGTGAGTTTTCGATCCGTGTTATTGGCAAGTGGATTTACGGTGGTGCTCGTCGTGTTCGGTAGCGTTGGCCTTCCCCGAACTTCGGACAAGGGACGCGACGCCGACACAAAAGCAATTAACGACGTGCTCAGAGCGCAGCAGGCCGCGTGGAACCGCGGCGACGTAGACGCCTTTCTGGTTGGGTATTGGCCTTCGCCGGAACTCACTTTTTCCGGAAGCAGCGGCGTATCTCGCGGCTGGGATGGGGTGCTGGCGCGGTACAAGAAGAGCTACCCGAATCACGCCGCGATGGGACAGTTGGAATTCTCGGATTTGGAGTTTCGCTTCCTGGGGCCGGACGCGGCACTCGTTCTTGGCCAATGGCACTTGAAGCGTGAGAGCGGCGACATCGGGGGAGTGTTCACGCTGGTGTGGCAGAAGTTTCCGGACGGCTGGAAAATCATTCACGATCACACGAGCGCGGTCGGTGCGAAACAGTAGGCAACGGCTCCCGCAAGTAGGGTTCATGGATGAATTCGGCCGAAGTGGACAAGCGTTTTCGGCCGGTTGGTTCCGCCTCTACAAAATCTCCAAAATTTCTTCATAGCGTTTGAACGGCGGAATCAGGTACGCGCCAGCCAGTTCGGTGCGGGCCCAGGCGAGCATGTCGCGGGCTACCTCGAATCCGCGGTCACGGGCGGCAGCGCCGGCGGATTCCATGGATTTCAGCAAGGATGCAGGGATCACGATTCCGGGAACTTCATTATTCAAGCGCAACGCTTGCTTGTAACTGTTCAACGGCCAAATGCCGATCAAGATCGGAATTGCCGGCTTGCCGCCGAGTTTTTTCAGGAACGCGTGCCAGTGCTCCGGATCGAAGATCGGCTGCGTCATGGCATAGTGCGCGCCGGCTTCGATCTTGGCGTGGAAGCGTTCGACTTCGTTGTCGAGATCGTCGGCCACAGGATTGATGGCCACGCCGATGGCAAAATTTGTTGCGCCGCCGAGAGTTTTTCCAGCCCAGTCGGTGCCCTGGTTCAATCGATTCAAGACTTTCACAAGGCCGACGGAATCCACTTCGTAGACGCCGCTAGCTTCCGGGTAGTCGCCGACCGACGGTGGATCGCCGGTAATCGCGAGAATGTTTCGAACGCCGCCGACCGTCCATGCGCCGAGTAGCGCGGCTTGCAGGCCGATGATGTTTTGATCGCGGGTGGTGAGGTGCGGAACGGTTTCCACGCCGCGGGCTTCGAGCGCGCCGGCAACGACCAGCGCATCCATGCCGACGCGCGCCATGGCGCCGCTATTGATATCGATGGCGTCGACTTTTTTCGACGCCATGACTTTGTCCACCTGCTCGAAGATGCGATCGAGAGAGAGCCCCTTGGGCGGATCGATTTCCACGCAAACCGTGAATTGACTGGCCTTGAGTTTTTTCCAGAACTTGCTTTCTGGATCGCGGTGCGTAACCGGGGCCGGCTTTGCCAGCACCTCAACGGAATGCGCGGCGGCATGAGTCGTGATCGGCTTTAGCGACTTGACGGCATCGGCCATCGCACGAATATGCGCCGGCGTGGTTCCGCAGCAGCCGCCAAGAATGCGCACGCCGAGCGCGGCCGCTTCGCGCGCGAAGAGCGCGAAATATTCCGGCGAGGATTTCGGATAAACGATGCGGTCGCCTTCGCGCTTCGGAAAGCCAGCGTTGGGCATGCCGCTGACGCGAAGGTCATCCACGGCGGTCAACTCCTGCAAAATTGGCAGAAGCGCCTGCGGGCCGAGCGTGCAGTTCGCGCCGATGACCTGGACATTCTTGTTTTTCAGTTGTGCCGCGGCATGCGAAGGGCGGACATCGCCGTAGGTCGTGCCTTCTTCCGAATACGTGAGCTGCGCGACGATCGGCAATCCTGAAAAAGAGCGAATGGCATCAATGGCAATGAGCAGTTCTTCGATATAGGAAAATGTTTCGAGAATGTAGAAATCCACGCCGCGCTCCTCGAGCGCAAGCGCCTGCTCGTGAAAAATGTCTAGAATTTCTTGTGGCTCAGGGTGGCGCGACTGCACACCGAGGCCCAGCGGGCCGATGGAGCCGGCAATAAGCACTTCGCGCGCGGCGGATTCGCGCGCTTCGCGAGCGATCTTCACGCCGCGGCTGTTGAGCCGTTGGACTTCGTCGCCGAGGCCGAGGGGCGCGAGCTTGAAGCGGTTCGCGCCAAAGGTATTGGTTTCGATGATGTGCGCGCCGGCTTCGATATAGGCCTGGTGCACGCGAAAAACGGCTTCCGGTTCCGTGGCGTTGAGTTCGTCGAAGCAGCGTTGCGTGCCCACGGCTTCGTGCAGCATCGAGCCCATCGCGCCATCGGCGATGAGAATCGATTCTTTGAGCCGTCCGTTAAAATCGTGAATCTTCACAGTTCCATTTTCCTGTCTAAAGAAATTGCGCCGCGGGGAAACACGCTCAGCGCTTTTGTTCCATGAGGCTGGCGACGGTGCTCATGAGATCGTACTTGGTGAGGATCTCGAAATGCGCATTGCCCATATCGACAAAGACCGCGGGATTCTCGTGGCTCAGGATATGGGTGATGCGCTCGACGGGCGCGGTTCTCGGCACCTGCGGCAGCGGCTTGCTCATCACCTCGCGGACAACCAGCTTGCGAAGGTCTTTTCCTTGCAGCGCGAGATTCAAAATCTGGTCCTCGTGGATCGTGCCGATGGGAATGTTTTCTTCGAAGACGGGAATCTGCGAGATGTCCTGCTCCTGCATGGTTTTCAAGGCGTGAAAAACAGTTTGATACGGGCGCGCGACGATCAGCTCGCGTACCTTTCCAAGTGCGTGCTTGGCGTTGACGACTTCCGCGACTGTGATGGCCGTCGCGGCATCCACGTAGCCGCGCTCGCGCATCCATTCTTCGTTGTAGACTTTGCTGAGGTAGCGCATGCCGGTGTCCGGCAGCAACGCGACAACGAAATCGTTCGGCCCCAATTCTTTTCCGAGACGCAGGGCGCCGGAAATGCATCCGCCGCCGGAGCCGCCGGTGAAGAGGCCTTCCATTTTCGCGAGCCGGCGGGCGAAGACAAAACATTCTTCGTCGACCACCTGGATGATGTCGTCCAGGATTTTCAAATTCATCGTTGTCGGAAAGAAATCCTCGCCGATACCCTCCACCACGTAAGTCTTGCCCTTGATGGTTTTCCCGGTCTTGAAGAAATCGTAGTACAGCGAACCGTAAGGATCGACGCCGACGATTTTGACGTTGGGATTCCTTTCTTTCAGAAATTTCCCGACGCCACTGATGGTCCCGCCGGTGCCCACGCCGCAAACAAAGTGGGTGATTTTCCCTTCGCTATCTTCCCAAATTTCCGGGCCCGTCGTCTGGTAGTGCGCTTCCGGATTCATGGGATTGTCGTATTGATTCGGGTAGTAAGAATTGGGAATTTCGCGGGCGAGTTTGTTCGCAACGGAATAATAGCTGCGTGGATCTTCCGGCTCCACCGCGGTAGGGCAAACAATGACTTCCGCGCCAAGCGCTTTCAGGAGATCGACTTTTTCCTTGGACTGTTTGTCCGTGGTGGTGAAAACGCATTTGTATCCGCGCACGGCCGCGACCAGCGCCAGTCCCATGCCGGTATTGCCGGAAGTGCCTTCGATAATGGTGCCGCCGGGCTTGAGCAGGCCCTTTTTTTCGGCCTCGTCAATCATGGTGATGCCGATGCGGTCCTTCACCGAGCCGCCGGGATTGGTGAACTCCGCTTTGACATACATCTGCGGCTTCAGGCCCTGATTGATGCGGTTCAGGCGGATCAGCGGCGTGTGGCCGACGGCTTCCAAAATGTTGTTACATTTCATTCTGATGTCTCGGGCAGAGCGACGGACCAACCGGGCTTCCGGGCTGTGCCATAATTCTTCCAGTTTAGCATGCTGCCTGATAGCGACGCAGCGGACAGAGCAAAGGAGACACTCTTGAGCCGGCAAAATATTTCGAGCGGTGCGCCGTGGGAGCCGATTGTGGGGTACTCGCGCGCGGTGCGCATCGGCAACACGATTTCGGTGTCTGGAACGACAGCGACGGGGCCGGACGGCAAAATCGTTGGCGTGGGCGATGCGCAGGCACAAACCGTGCAGACGATTAAGAATATCGAGGCGGCGCTTATGCAAGCGGGCGCGAGCCTGAAAGACGTCGTCCGGACGCGCATCTACGTGACCAACATCGCCGAATGGGAAAAAGTGGGCCGCGCGCACGGCGAATTTTTTGGGGCGATTCGTCCGGCGACAAGCATGGTGGAAGTGAGCAAACTGATCGCGCCGGAAATGCTGGTGGAAATCGAGGCGGACGCGGTCCTTTCTGAGTAGCGTCATAGTTTCGCGACACAAGAAAAGTGGTCTGGAAACTTGAAAAAGCAAATGAGCTCGGCGCTTTACGATTCGTTTATCGCGGATTATTACGACGAGTCGCCGGTGGTACAAAAGCGGCTGCAGGACGTGGCGTTTTATCGCGATGCTGCGCGCGATTACGGCGATCCCGTGCTGGAACTGGGCTGCGGCACGGGACGCGTCACCATGGCGGTGGCGGAGGCGGGAAAACGGATCACGGGACTCGAGCTTTCTGAACGCATGCTGGAACGCGCGGTGAAAAAGCGCGGCGGGCTCCGCGTGGAAGCGCGCGAACGCGTTCACCTGGTCCAGGGCGACATGGCGAAATTCGACTTGGGCGAAAGATTCCGGCTGGTGATTATTCCTTTCCGCACATTTCAACACCTTCTGGAAGTGCGGCAGCAGATGGATTGCCTGGAATGTGCGCGGAAGCATCTCATGCCGAAAGGGCGGCTGATTCTGGATGTATTCCAGACGGACGCGGAGCGCATGCACGATCCGGTGCATCACCGCGAGATGCTGGTCTCCGAATACCAAGCGCCGGACGGCCGCCAGGTGCGAATCACCGAGCGCGTGGCGGCGTTTCACCGCGCGGAGCAACGGAACGATGTGGAAATGATTTTTTCCGTCGCGCATCCGGGCGGGCGCAAGGAGCGGCTGGTGTTCGCCTGGACGCTGCGGTATTTCTTCCGCCATGAAGTCGAGCACCTGCTGGTGCGCTGCGGATTTCGCGTGACGGCACTGTACGGAGATTTCGATCGAACGCCGCTCCGGGATGAATCTCCAGAGATGATTTTCGTGGCGGAAAGCCAGGAATGAATTCCAGTAGGAGAATCATCCCCGGCTGTTTTCAAAGAAAGTGCCTAAACCAAAGAAAAAACAAAACTTCTCCGCATCTCAACCTAGTTTGTATTACAGTCTAGTTTGCATTGCAAACTGAAATCATCGAACCCGCAAACTAGTTTGCAATGCAAACCAAATTCCCAAGCTCCCTCGTTGAACTAAATGCAATAAAAGCAACAAGTTACCAGTGGGCGCGGATGCGATACTTCAGCACGGCCTTGCCGTCTTTGGCGACGGGAACGTTGAATTGCGCCGCGAACGCCGCCGTCTTGGTGTACTTGTAGGTGGAAGAAAGCATTTCCCAATCGCCGCCGATGGGCTCGTTCACTTCGACGGTGATGGGCCCGTCCTTGTGATTGCGGATGGTGACTTCGAATTCCATTTCCCAGACGTGGCTGGCAATGCTTTTGTAATCGGTCTGCTTGTGTTCGGCGACCACGTCGAAGGCGTTTCCGATGTGAATGTTGACGGTCTCGTCCTTCGGCGTGTGGTCAATGCGGTCTTCGCCGGCGAAGAGAATGCCGCCCTTTGAATCCTTCTGATAGACGCGCACGTTGCCCGCGGGAAGTGGAATGCCGAGGCCGGCCTTCTCTTCATTCTTGAATTTGTAATAGACCATGACGGGATCTTTCAGAGGAGAGCTGGGATTTTGCGCGTTGTGGTAGTAGTAGTTTTGCCCGTTGACGACGAGGATTTTTTCAACGGGCACGCCGCTGCCTTGCAGCAAGCTGATCTGCTTGGTTTCCTTGTCCTCGACGGAAGTCCTGCGGCCCAGCGAGTAGAGATGGTATTCGGAGAAATTTTCCTGCTGGAACTGGGGGGCAGCGGCAGCTTTTGCGGCCATTTCATACGCCATGTTCGCGTCGCGCCTTGCGTTGCCCTGGATGCGGTTCAGCTCACCGGCCACAAGCTGCAGACGGGCGTTATGGAAGGCGGTGCCACTGTTGTTGACGACGGTGACCCAGCCGTCGAGGTCGGCATTCTTTTCGTCACGGGTGACAGTCAAAACGTAGTCGGAATTCCAGTTCAAGTTGTTCGCGAGGTAGGACGCTTCAATCGTCTGTTTTCTCGCGCCGGAATTTTCGAGGGACATCAAGAGTGTGGGGCGCTCATAAAGGTTCGCCGGCACTTCCGGGAAGCGCAAACTCTCGGCATACATCCCCGTCACGATATCGTTGCCAATCTTCCAGACCGGGCCGTTGTTGTCGGAGAGCAGCGTGGCCTTGATCTCTTCGCGCTTGGTGGTGCCGTTTTCCTGATATGCGCGTACCAGCGTGACCTCCTTGCCGACGTACTTGTGAAGGAGTTTCGCGGGCTCAAGGAGATCGTATTCGTAGTTTTGCTCGATGACGCCAAGCTTATCGGGATCGGTCAGCGAGCGGAAATGAACCGTCGCGGGATTCACGGTCGCGGCGATGTCCATAAATTTCAAGCGGAATATTCCGCCGGGAAGCGAGAGCTGGCGGACGTCGCGGACCAGCGCGATGTTGGAATTGTAGACGGTAACGTTCAGGTCGGTCTGGTCGTTCAGGCTCGTGGATTGGTCGCCAGCGGATCGTGCCGCTTCTTTCTCCTGGCTTGGATAGGCACTTTTGTTGCGCGCTGCGGGATAAAGGAGCGTAGCGCCGGCGGCGAAGATCGCAGCCGAAGAGAGGCCCCAAACCAACCGTTTTCTTAGCATTTTCCCAGAGAGATTCATCACCTTCACCTCGATCAAGATTTGCCTTCCCTCTTAGAACGGCGCCAGCGGGATTTCTTGCAAGGATTTGAGGCTTGGCGGAGGTGGCCTCAAGTCACGGATGAACGGCAGGTTGCCAGGTCAAACCGCCGTCGCCGGTCGCAAAATATTTCGTGCCGCGCGCATTCCAGATGGTGGCATGCAGCGCGTCCGTGGCGCGAATTCCCCCGAGAGCTTCTTTTAGCGGCGAAGAAAGCAACTTCCAGTGCGCGCCGCCATCCGTTGTTAAGAGAATGGCGCCCGCACGTCCGACGATCCAGCAAACCCTTTCCGAGGTTGCGGAACCGGTCAGCAGGTCCACGAGGACGCCGCTCGGCTGACGCATCCAGGAATGTCCGCCATCAGGAGAGAACTCGATGACACCGGCGCGACCGGGGCGCCAAACAAAAGCGGAGCCCGGGGCGGCGATCAGACGCGAATCGGAGACCATCACCGTCTCGGTGGCTGCGCTGGCTGCATAACCTGAGGCCGCTTCTGCCGCTGGAGCAGGAGAAGGAGAAGGAGCGGCCGGAGTTGCAGTTTTCGACTTTGCCACGTTTTTTGCCTGACCGAGCGGAGCCGGACCAGCCACCTTTGGCGAAATATTCTGGTTCTGCGCTTGGAGATTCTGTTCTTGCGCCGGCGCCGGCGCCGGCATGCGCGCATTCGCTTGGGCCTCCTTTTCTTTTTTCGCCTCCAGTGCTTTCTCCCGCACCACGCCGCCGACAAGCTTGTCGTCTAGATCCGCTTTTTTCTCGTCTCGAAACACATATGCATTGGCGTCGGACTCCGCATCCTTCCGCCCGCTTTCTTCTCTTCCCAAGGAAGGAGTTGCCAGCGTGCCCCTTGCTCTTGATTCATCAGTTTGCTGCTTTCTCAGGCCCCTCGAATCCGGCAGCTTGGAGTAGGAGGAAAGCGTGTCGGTCGTGGAAGAAGGCTTTGACGGACTCCGCTGCACCTCCGGCGAAGCCGCAGTCCCTCTGGTGGATGCAGGAGACGGAGAACCGGCGGGCTCCTGATTCTTTGCGATTTTGACCTCGTTGGAGCTCGGGAATGGACGTTCGTTTTCGTGCAACGCGATCCACACCAGCAAGCCCGCGGCAATCGCTCCGGCGGGGGCGATCCAGCGCCAGCGGACTCCGTGGGTGAGGCGTGATGCGCGCCGGCCTTCGCGCGCTGCGGGCCGCGCCACAGTTTCGATTTTCTGCGCATAGGGCGCGTGTTGCGCATCTGCCATGGCAAAGACTTCTTGCTCCTCGGCGGCGTGCAGAGGAATATCGTCGGTCAACTCGAGATGAGCGAGAAGTTCCTGGCAATGCCTGCAACCCACGATGTGTTCTTTCCAGGAATTCAATTCTTCGGGGAGCAGCGAGCGCTCATGGTAAGCGGCAAGCGTTTCCGCGTCGGGGCAAGCATCGCGCTGCAAAGAAGAGCCCGCAGCCTGCCTCGCGGAATCGGAAGAATCCGCGGTGGAACGCAAATGGCGCGCAATCGCTTTGTCAAAGCTCCGATCGCGGTCTTCAGGCGCCATAGTCTTCACCATTCTTAGAACGGGGCTGAGCCGCTTTCTTGCAGTTTGCGACCATCACGGCCGTTTCCTTGCTGCAGGGCTTTGCGGTTTCGTGCGCGACAGCAATTTATCCAAGTCGATGGGAGCGTCTTCCGCGCTGTATTCGAAACAAAGGGCGATTTCAGGATCGCTCAGCCCAGCTTGCGCCGCGAAGCCATTCTCGGCTCCAAAACCACGAAGAAGGATCGTTTCTACAGCGCCGCGCAAATCGCGACGTGCACGGTCCAAGTGACGCGAGACGCTGGACTCATGCTCACCGAGTGCGCGGCCAATCTCCGCGAGGGTCTTCTCTTCGGTGTAGTAGAGACGAAGCCTTTCCTTTTCCTGTGGTTCGAGTTTTGCGAGGGCTTCGCTCAACGCACGGCCAAACAGGGCGAGGTAGCGTTCACGATGGGGATCACCGGGATGGAGCTGCGGTCCAGACGGCGTGAGCTGGCGCGAATCCTGTGCGTCGTCTTCGCCGAGTTCTTCGAAGCGGCGGCCCGCGCGAATCGAATCAATGTGGCGCTGAGCGAGGACGGCGCGGAGCCAGGTCTTCAGCGAGCTGCGCCCATGGAAGTAGCGAAAGAGCGAACGCGCGTTGCCCTGGCCATCCGCGAGGCCGTATAAATCCGCGAAAAGAGAATCCGCGAGTTCGCACGCCTCCGCCGAACCCGAACTGCACCGCAGAATGGCCGCCGCCGCGGTGCGCAAGTAGGGGCGATAGGTGGCGAAGAAATGTTCCCAGGCCGCCTCGCATCCTTCGGCGCAGGCACAGGCGAGGGCGAGATCTTCAAGGTGGAGCGCGGAGAGGAATTCTTCGAGTTGATGGAGGGTTACCTTTCCCGAAGTGCAGCGCTTTTTTGCACTGCGTTCGAGGGCCGCTGAAAAGCCCTCGCGCGAGAGCCCCCAACGGCCGGATTGAGACTGGGCATAGAGCCAATCCACGAGCGGAGCACGACCTTCGAGAGGCCTGGCGGGATCGACCAGGGGACCGTCACCGCCGCGTTCTGAAGGGGCATCGGGCATAACTGAGTTTTGCCGCCCTGGCGCCCAGCAACCTGAACCAACGCCAGGGTCTCCCTTTGCATCCTAGTGCATAAGCCGGTGAACGGAAAGCATTGTGCAAAACTCGACACACCCCCCGACCCCGGTTTGCGGTATCCTATCCAGAGTTGCGCGCCCAGACTCGCAACCTAAACCGCCTCTCCGGGTTAGAACGGGGTGCGCTTCGCGCGCTCGCGGGAGCATTAGCGATTTCGCGACGCTAGTACCAAAGTCCTATTCGGACTCCCTCAACCCAGCTCGTACTCTGGTACAGCGAGAGCGTATTTCCTATTCTGCCGGCGAACTTGGGAACGCTAGGTATCCCTAGACAACCCAGTTTGCAGGACAGAATTCTCGCGAGGCGGCATTGCGGATGACAACCATGATTGCAGATCGACCACGCAAAACGACGATGGGCGTCGGTTTTGACGCCAACCGTGGCCGCACGTCCAATCCCCAAGCGTGGAAGCAGGCCATTGGCACGAAACCTATAGCGGCGCGCCTTGCTCTGCTGCCGGATCCGAAACCCCGCTGGGACCGCATCGGAATCAGCGCCGGGAGCCAAATTGCGATCCTGATATTCCTGCTTTTGATCCCTATGATTTTTCCTGAGCAGATGAAAACCGCTCTGAATCTTCGGCCTACGGAGCTAATGCAGCCGGTCACGTTGATCCCCGTTGCACCGGAGCCGCCGCCACCGCCCAAAGTCAAGGCGAAGGCACCGCCGGTGGTAAAGCCGGTGGTGCCGGAGCCAGTGAAATTAAATCCGAGGCAGCAGCATGTATTTTTGACGGCCAAGGCTGAGCCGCCGAAGATGCGCACGGTCGATGCGAAGCCGGTGGAACTGAATCCTACTTTCGATCAAGTGAAAGTGGATATGCCGACGAATCAGCCGAAGCGTCCGAAAGAGGACGTGAAGGTGGGAAATCTTGGGTCGGGCAGCGCCGCACCAGCGACCGTGGTTGCGCCCGTGAACAAGGTGCAGACCGGAGGATTCGGCGACCCGAACGGGCTTCCTGGCAAGGGTGACCCGAATAAAGCCACCAACGTGAATCGCCTCGGCTCGCCCGCTTTGCCGGGCGGACCTGGCTACGGCAACGGCACGGGTGGAGACAAAGGAATTCGCGGCACAGTAGCAAGCACGGGATTCGGGAACGGCACGGCGATTCCTCCACCCAACGGCGGAAAGCGCGGCACGGTGCAGACCAGCGGATTTGGCGATCAGACCGTAGCAACGGATGCACCGAAGAAAAAGGCGGCTTCTGGCGAAGGAACACCGACAACAGTTGAAATTCTGGAGAAACCACGGCCGGAGTACACTGCGGAAGGCCGCAAACTCAAAATTGAAGGCGACGTTGTACTGGAGATCGTGTTCCTGGCCAATGGCAGCATTCAAGTGAATCGTGTTGTGAGTGGTCTGGGCCACGGTCTGGACGAAGCAGCGTCTCGTGCGGCGCAGCAGATCAAGTTTAAGCCGGCGAAACGCGACGGCCAGCCGGTAGATTTTCCGGCTCGCGTGCGGATTGAATTCCGAATGGCCTACTGAAGGGGAGAGAGAACATGCGTAAGCTTGCAACAATCGTCCTGGGCCTGATCCTGGGCGGGCTGGGAGCCATTGCCGCGGAAGCGGCGCCCAAGCCGGCGGATCAGCAGCCGCGGACCATGGAAGATGTGGTCGATCGCGTCATCACCAATGAAAACCGGGCGGTCCAGCAGATTCGGCAATACTCACCGCTGGTCGAAACATATATCCAGAATCTGAAGCCCGATAAGGACCTCGGCTATGCCCCTGCTGGCGACAAGTATTTCCTCGGCCGGGCGGACTTCTCCAAGGGTGTATCGCTCGTTTCCCTCACGGACACCAATCCCAAGGGGAAGAAGATCTTCGGTTCCATCGGCAATTTCTTTTCGTTTGCGCTGCAATTCGTGCCGGACGGCTTCCTGCAGATGATTTTTCTCGACACCAACGGATTCGACAAACAGCATTACAAGTTCGACTACGTGCGCCGCGAATTCCTCGGCGAAGTGCGCTGCCTGGTGTTTGACGTCACGCCACAGGAGAAGAGCGGCAAGGGCCGTTTTCTCGGCCGCATCTGGGTGGAAGACCAGGATTTCAATATTGTGCGGTTCAACGGCGCATATAGCGGCAACGGACATTCCAGCTGGTGGTTCCACTTTGACAGCTGGCGCACGAATGTGCAGCCGGGTATGTGGATGCCTTCCTTCGTGTACAGCGAAGAAAAGGACATGCACTACAATTTGACGAAAAAGCTGGACTTCAAAGCGCAAACGCGCCTCTGGGGCTACAACCTCGGACATGCCAGCCAGGAACAGGAATTGAGCAAGATCCTGGTGGAATCGGCAGTGACGGACGATACGAAAACCGCGAACGACCTGTCGCCCGTCCAGGCACAGCGTACCTGGGACCACCAGGCGGAAGACAACGTCATCGATCGCCTGGAACGCATAGGTCTGGTCGCGCCGAAGGGCGAAGTGGACAAGATTCTCGAGACGGTGGTCAACAACCTCGAGGTCACGAACAATATCGATATCCAACCGGAAGTTCGTTGCCGAGTGATGATGACTTCTACACTGGAATCCTACACCGTCGGTCACACCATCGTTCTCAGCCGTGGTTTGATCGATGTCCTTCCAGACGAAGCAAGCCTTGCCACGATGATTGCGCATGAGCTCAGCCACGTGGTCCTCGGCCACCGGCTCGATTCGAGCTTCGCGTTCTTCGATCAATTGCTGATTAGTGACAAGGACACCTTCCGCCACTTCGGGTTTGCGCGCACGCCCGATGAGGAAAAAGCGGCCAATGTCAAAGCGCTTCAACTGTTGAACAATTCTCCATACAAGAATCAGCTCGGCAACGCGGGACTTTTCCTGACGGCGCTCGAGACGCGCTCGAAGGAAATTCCGAACCTGATCAGCCCGCACCTCGGCAATCGCGTTCCGATAGTCGGCGACCTCAAGTCGTCGACGCCGGTCGATCAAAAGCAGAATCCGCAGATGATCGTGGCGCTGCCGATCGGCGGCCGCGTGAAAGTCGATCCCTGGAACGACAAACTGGACCTGATCAAGAGCAAGCCGGTGGGCGCAGTCGCGGAACGCGAGAAGATGCCGTTCGAAGTCACTCCGTTCATGCCTTACCTGATGCGGTACGGAACGGAGGCTACCAAGCCGATCGCCGCCAGCGCTGCCAGGCCGACCGATCCGAAAACCGGACAAGCGGCGCCGGGAAAACCGTAGCTGGTTCCGTTTAACAATCGCAAAACATTCGGCCCGGTGAAGATCATTTCACCGGGCCGTTTTTTTTGGCTGGTGCCAGCCGGTCCTTGAGTCCGCTTCTCAGCGTGGCGCAGAGAGTTCCTTGATCAGCTTGTAGTTGAATTCGACTCCATCGTAAAAATCCTGCACGCCCACGCGCTCATCCTTGCCATGCGCGCGGCTGTCATTTCGCTGGAAAAACATGCAGGAGATTCCGTAGGTGGGGATGTCGGCGATGCGCGTGTACTTCCCGTCGGTGGCGCCGGTAGACATTGTGGTGACGTAGGGAACGCCCGGCCACGCAACGCTGAGTGTCTTTTCCATCGCTTGCGTGAGTTCAGGAAGCAGCGGAGAGGGAGGCACGGCCACGACCGGGGTTACCTTTCCGTCCGGCCCAATCTGCGCAACGATGTTGACTTTCACCTTTGGATCGTTGGCCACACGTTCGAGGGTATGGAGAACATCCTGCGGGTCTTCTCCGGGAAAGATTCTGCAATTGATGTTGGCGCGGGCGGTTTGCGGCAATGCGTTTGGCGCGTGGCCGCCGGAAAGCATCGTTGCAACGCAAGTGGTGTGCAGCAGTGAATTGAAGTAGGGATTCGCCGAAAGGCGTTGCACCGCGGCATTGTCCGGCGGTTGATAGGCGACAGCCTTCAAGTCTGCGGCGACCTGGCCTGAGGTCAGCGCCGCGTTTCTTTCAAAATAGTTGCGAGTGATTTCGTTGATTTTCACGGGGAAGGAGAACGACTGCAGCCGGGCGAGCGCGCCGGCGAGGTGATAGATGGCGTTGTCCGGGCTGGGAATGGAACTGTGGCCGCCGGGATTGAACGATTCGAATTGAAAATCGACGTAAACTTTTTCGCTGGCCTGGATGCCCGCGAGCAGCCGCTTGTCCTTATCCTTTTCGAATTCTCCGCCGTCCAGATTGATGCAGTATTCCGCGTCAATCCAGTCGCGATGTTCCTTCAGGAGCCAGTCGACGCCGTTGGAGGTGCCTCCTTCTTCGTCGGCGGTCAGCGCGAGGATCACATCACGATCCGGCACGTACCCTTCTTTTTTCAGCCGGATGAAATTGGTGACCAGGATGGCATCGCCTTCCTTCATGTCTTCGGTGCCGCGGCCGTAGAAGTAACCACCTTTCTCGATGAATTCGAAGGGGTCCGTGGTCCAATCCTCGCGGCGCGCCTCGACAACGTCGAGATGTCCAATGAACAGGATGGGCTTGCGTTTTCCGGTTCCGTGCAAGCGCACGACGAGATTCTTTTTGCGCTCCTTCGGGCCGGCCACATGGATGTCGCTTTCGGCAAAGCCACCGTCGCGCAGGCGCGTGGCCATCGCCTCCGCGGCGGTGGTCACGTTGCCGACGGAATCCGTGGTGTTGATTTCAATCAGCTGCTTGAAAATATCGCGCGCCAGCTGCTTCGTTTGTTCCTGCTCTTGCGCCGAAACGGCAGACGAACAGCTCACCACCGCACAAAACAACAGGACCCAGCGTTTCACGGCTTGCATTTGCTCTCCTCAAAATGAATTTCACGAAAAAGGCAGTGGACCGGCGGGTGAGGCCGGCTGCACCGTCAGCGCGTAGCGAAGACAACGCGATAAATGCGACGCGGACCAGAACAACAAGATCATGCCGAACCCTCGATCCAGGACAAGGAACACAACAAAGGCGGTGAAGACTGCAAATCCTGTTCGGTCAGGCCTCATCAACGGCGTTGGCAAACGAGAGTTCACGAACCGCGCCAGCTCGCGAGGCCACTTGAAGACCCAATACAACCCATAGAACGGAATCAGATGAAACCAGGCCGCGCGCAGCGACTTCACGGGATAAGTGCCTGCTGTCACGCGTGAGAGAATGACATGGAATTCGTAGACGCAAACCATCCAATAAACCAGGCTGATGAAATTTGCGAGAAACAGATACAACGGAGGGATCAGCAACGGTTCTTTGGCAAGCTCGGGGTGCAACGTGACGGCGATGACTTCCGTAATCAGCGTGGCCACGCCAAGAAGATAGCCGACCCAAATGCGCGGAAACGAAGGCAATGCCGGCGGTTGAGACTGTTGTCCTTGGGAACCCGCGCCAGACCAATCCATTCATCCCTCAGCGAATCTTCCTTGGCAGCGTAACGGCCTGGACGCTCGTCCGTCAAACCATTTGCAGCAGAGGCCGCGTTTCATTCCGCGACAAGTTGCTTCGGCTAGCGTGCTCTGCATAAACTGGCAAGGACATGATTTTGGAGGAAGAGATGATATTAGCCAGGAAACACGCCGCACAGATCGCGCTGGGCGCGGCGATATTCGCGGCGGGGATAGCGGCGGGGTCGCTGCATGCCCGCAGCGCCGCAGTGCAGAACCGCTTTGGCCAGCCGAAGACCGTGCTGCACGTGGTGGTCTACAAATTCAAGGACAACGTTTCGAACTACGACCGAGAAAAAGCCATCAACGGCATCAAGGACATGGCGGGAAAGATTCCCGGCATCAAGAATGTCTGGTTAAAGACCGCGCGCAACCAGATCAAGGATTTCAGCGGCGTTTATGCCATCGAGTTCACGAGCGCGGAAGCCGCTGCCGACTACGCGGAGAGTCCGGTACATGAAGCGTGGTCCAAAACGTGGCAGGAGCAACGCGAGAACAGCTTGTCGTTTCAGGTTACGAATCCCTGAAGCGCGATCTCTCAGGCCTGCCGCGCGATGCCGTATCTTCGGCGAATCATGCGGTCTGCCGCTCGATCAGAGAGCAGCCGCTTCGCCCATTTAGCAAACGTCGCGAGCGGGGTCACGCCGTAACGCGCCTTTGGGCGCGGCGCCTCGATGGCTTCCAGCATGATGCGCGCGCAATCTTCCGGCATGGTCTTGGACTGCGCACGGGTACTTGTCGCGTTGGACCAGTATGTCGCGTAGATTTTCGCGTAGGGGCCGCTCTGGAATTCTTCCTGGTAGGATTTCGCCAGCTCCAGCGCCGTTTGTTGGATGTTCGTCACGATATAGCCGGGCTCGATCAGAATCGTTTCGATACCGTACGGATACAGTTCGTAGCGCAGGGCGTTGGCTACGGCCTCGATGGCATGTTTCGAAGCGCTGTAGGCGCCCTGCGTCGGGGGCGTCACAAACCCTGAGACGGAACTCATCATCAGGATGCGGCCTTTCCGGCGTTCGCGCATGTGCGGAAGAACGGCCTGCGTTACCCGGATCACGCCGAACAAATTCGTTTCGAATTGCCGCCGCCAGTCTTCGAGGCGCAGATCCTCGACGGCGCCGGCATAGACAAGGCCGGCATTGTTAATGAGCACGTCGATCGTGCCAGTCTTGGCGAGTACCGATGAGACTCCTGCCTTCACCGAAATGTCATCGCACACGTCCATTTCGAGCGTCTCGAGCGGCAGCTTCTTTTCACGCGCCAAGGCATCGAGTTGCGCGCGCTTCGCCGCCGAGCGGCCGGCCGCAAACACGCGGTAGCCGCGCTCCGCCAACAACAGCGCCGCGGCCTTTCCCAGCCCATCTGTGGCGCCGGTGATCAGAACCGATGGAGTCCCCTTGTCCGTCTTCATTCCGCCCCCTCGACCGAAGCTATCGTATCGCGGAATCAAGCCGCCCGCGGCAGCCACGATCGCGTCCCGTTTTCAACACAGGCGACGAAAGGCCGTCCCGTGCGCCAGACAAGATTGCTAGACTAAATGCTTCTCCTACGCTTTAATCGCAACGCCTGGTGAGCGTGCATGCCGGCCGACGAAACTTTCTCCATACCTGCGCCAGAAAAAAAATGGCAGCTCGGCTTTTGGAGCCTCATCGCCACGCAGTTCCAGGGCGCCTTCAACGAAAACGCACTCAAGTTTCTTGTCATTTACCTGATTCTGGCCATCGAAAAAGACAAAGCGCAGCGGGATCAGATGGAATTGCTCGTCGGCGTGCTCTTCGCCGCCCCCTTCATTCTGTTTTCGCTGGTAGGCGGATACTTCGCGGACCGCTTCAGCAAGCGTACGGTGACGATCTGGACGAAAGTGTTTGAAGTGGGCGTCATGCTTTTTGCCGCAGCCGCCCTGGTAGGACCTAACCTCAATCTGGCTCTGGCGGCAATTTTTCTGGTCTGCACGCAAGGGGCGCTATTTGGGCCGTCCAAATACGGCTTGCTCCCGGAGTTGCTTCCGCCCGAGAAACTTTCCTGGGGCAACGGGGTCCTCGAACTCGGGACGTTCCTCGCGATTATCGTTGGCAGCATGAGCGGATCTTTTCTCGCCGAAGCGTTCAACGGACGCGAGATTTACGCCGGCGCGTTGCTCCTGGGATTTACAGTGATTGGCCTGGTATGGAGCTTTGGCATCGGCCGCGTGCCGGCCGCGGATCCCGCCAAGAGATTCCATCTAGTCTCGCTGATCGATGTCTGGTCCCCGATGAAATTGATTCGCAGCGATCGGGTGTTGTGGCTGGCGGTCCTCGGCAACACGTATTTCTTCTTTGTCGCTGGCCTGCTGCAATTCAACATTTTCATTTATGGGCAGGACGTCCTGCATATCCGCTCCACCGAGGGCGGCTTCCTGCAGGCGGCCATTGCGATTGGGATAGGCCTCGGCAGTTTCGCCGCGGGTTATCTCTCCGCCGGAAAAATTGAATACGGACTGATTCCGCTCGGCTCGATGGGCATGACAGTCCTCGGGCTCTGCCTGGCGATTCCCCACTTGTCCTTCCGGGCCGTGCTCTTGCTCCTGGCTGCACTGGGATTCTTCGGCGGATTTTTCATTGTGCCGGTCAGCGCCTCGATCCAGCACCGTCCGGAGGAAGACAAAAAAGGCGTCGTCATCGGCACCGCAAACTGGCTTTCGTTCGTGGGCATCGGCGCCGCCTCCGGCGTCTATTACGCTTCTACTCATTTCCTTCACCTGAGCCCCGGCGAAATTTTCTTCTGGTCGGCGCTTGCCACACTGGGAGCCACTGGCTACGTGCTGTGGCTGCTGCCAGACTCGTTACTGCGGCTTTTCCTTTGGATCGCCACGCATACCCTGTATCGCCTGGACGTGGAAGGCCGCGAAAACGTGCCGGCGCGCGGCGGAGCGCTGCTTACGCCCAATCACGTCTCGATGGCAGACGCGGTCCTGCTCATCGCTTCCATCGACCGCCCGATTCGCTTCATCATGTTCAAGGGCTCCTACGAGCATCCCCTGGTAAAACCTTTTGCAAAGATCATGGGCGTGATCCCCATCGCGTCGGACCAGGGCCCGCGCGAAATGATTCATTCCCTACGCATGGCTAGCGACGCACTGAGAAGCGGCGAAGTCGTCTGCATCTTTCCGGAAGGGCAGATGACGCGCATTGGCCAGATGCTCCCTTTCCGCCGCGGCATGGAGCGCATCATTAAAGGCGTGGACGTCCCGATCATCCCCGTAAATCTGGATGGCGTCTGGGGCTCAATTTTCAGTTTTGCGGGCGGGCGTTTCCTCTGGAAATTTCCCCGGCGCATTCCTTACCCGGTCCGCGTCACGTTTGGCAAACCCATGCCGCCGACTTCCACTTCCATGGAAGTGCGCCGCGCCGTGCAGGACCTTGGCGCGGAAGCCTTCGCGCGCCGCAAGAAGCGCATGCACGCGTTGTGGCAATCTTTTATCTACACGGCGCGGCGTCATCCCTTCCGTTTCGCGATGGCGGATGGGCAGCGGCCCAGGCTCAACTATTTTCAGGCGCTGGCAGGAGCACTGGTCCTGGCGCGGCGTTTGCGAAAACCCTGGCAGGGACAGGAAATGGTGGGTGTTTTGCTGCCGCCGTCGGTTCCCGGCGCGCTGGTAAATTTTGCAGCGATGCTGATGGGCAAAGTTCCGGTCAACCTGAACTACACGGTTTCGAATGAAACGCTGGCTTCTTGCGCGCAGCAATGCAATCTGAAAACAATTGTTACCGCGCGAGTCTTTCTTGAGAAGGTCAAGATAGAGCCTCCCGGTGAAATCATTTTCATCGAAGACGTGGCAAAAGACGCAGGGTTTGGCGAACGCATGTCCGCCGCTCTGGCGGCAAGCCTCTTGCCCTCGAAGTGGGTGGCAAAATTCTCGGGCTGCGAGCGGCCGGCGACTCTTGACGACATCGCGACGATCATTTTTTCCAGCGGCTCGACCGGCGATCCCAAGGGCGTAATCCTGACACATTACAACATCGCTTCGAATGTCGCGCAGTTGAGCCAGGTGTTCATGTTGCATGCCGATGACCGCATCATGGGGATCCTGCCGTTTTTTCATTCCTTTGGTTTTACGGGCACGCTGTGTCTGCCCGCGTCGACAGGCATCGGCGTCGTCTTCCACCCGAATCCTCTCGATTCGCGGGTTATCGGCGCACTCGTGAACAAGTATGCCGTCACGATGCTGCTCGCTACGCCCACGTTTTTGAATGCGTACACGCGGCGCTGCACTCCCGAAGAGTTCGGCAGCCTCCGCTTCGTGATGGCCGGCGCCGAGAAATTGCCCGATCGCATTTCCCAAGCCTTCGAAGATCATTTCGGCATCCGGCCCCACGAAGGCTACGGCTGCACGGAATGCTCGCCGGCGGTTACCGTGAACACCATCGATTTCCGCGCCGCGTCTTTCCGCCAGGTGGGAGCGAAGCGCGGCAGCATTGGCCATCCCTTGCCGGGGATGACGGTAAAGATCGTGGACCCGGACACCATGCAGCCCGTCGGCGTGGACGAGCCGGGTCTGCTGCTGGTCCGCGGACCCAACATCATGCAGGGCTATCTCAACAAGCCGGAAAAAACCGCCGACGTTCTTCGCGACGGATGGTACAACACCGGCGATATCGCGCGGCTGGATGAAGACGGCTTCCTGAAAATCACGGACCGTTTGAGCCGCTTCAGCAAGATTGGCGGCGAAATGGTGCCGCATATCAAGGTAGAAGACCTCCTTCAGGATTTGGCGGGCGCGAGCGAGCAGACCTTTGTCGTGACCTCCATTCCGGATGAGAAAAAGGGCGAGCGCCTCATCGTTCTGCATACTCTGGCAGAGCCGCAGCTCGAGGGGTGCCTTGAAAAATTAGGGAAGAGCGACTTGCCGGCGCTCTGGCGTCCCCGGCCCGACCAGTTTGTCCGCATCGAAAAGCTCCCGTATCTTGGCACCGGGAAACTCGACCTGCGGAAGGCGCGCGAACTGGCGCTGGAAATGGGGCAGCGTGCGCTCCGCGAATAAGCGCACGTGCCGTCTGGCGGCGGAGAGCGTCTCATGACACAAGCCCAAAGCACGGGCCAACGGCGCGGAATCCTCCTGCGCCTTGTTGTGACCGCAATCGTTCTGGGCCTGTGGTTCTGGACGCAGTCCCTTCTCGGCGCGCGGATTGCTCCTACAAACGGCATCGGCGACGCAGTTCACAACTGGACCGCCGGTCTCAATTCCTATTTTTCGCACGACCTGAGAGCTGCCAACGCGCTCCTGATCGTGAGTTCCGCTCTGATTGATGCGCTCGGCCTCTTTCTCCTCGCCCGCTGGTTGTTCGGCGGGACCGTGCGTCCGTTCCTTGGGTTATTTCTCCTGATGGCGCTGCGCCAGGTGATGCAAGCCATCTGCGCGCTGCCTCCGCCGCCCAATATGATCTGGCACTATCCAGGTTTCCCGTCGTTTCTGGTTACCTATCACGTTGCCAACGATTTTTTCTTTTCCGGACACACCGCCATCGCCGTTTTCGGCGCGATTGAGCTTTCGCGTTTGCGCCGGACCTGGCTCACCGCCCTTGCGATCCTGATTTCCTGCTTCGAAGTGGCCACCGTCCTGATCTTGCGCGCCCACTACACGATGGACGTCTTCACCGGAGTTGTCGCCGCTTTGTGGGTTGCCCACCTCGCGGAACGCATCTCGCCCCGCCTCGACCGCATGATCAACCGCAGCAAGTAGAGTTTGCACGGCCGACGGGAGGAAACTCAGTTCGGCTCCGGCGCGGATACCCTTAAGCGCATGTCAAAAGCGGCTTGAGTCTGGTCTTGACGCTGCGCCCGCGCTGTAAGACACTCCATTCAACGAGTGGTCCTCACGCCCAGGCGCCAGGGTCCCGCTACGACTTCAGTGATTCTCCTCTCGTCCTGCGCGCGGAAGGGGAGGTTGTGTCCACTCGCCGGCGCATTCCGATGTTCTTGGTTGAACTTCTCCTGCTCTGGCTGATCCTGCCCTCTCACGGGCTGGAAGCCGCGCAAAAAACCGGGACGCAGGCGCCCAGTGCACCTGGACTGAGCGAGGGCGCCCGTTTGACCGTATACGTCCGAGACGAGAACGGTTCCTCCTTCAGCGGGCTCGCGATGGTGACGCTGCAACATCTGACCAACCAGACTTTGTCAACGGGCCCGACCACAGGTGGCAGGGCCATTTTTGATGAACTGGGACCGGGCGAATACACGGCCGTGGTTGATTCCCCGGGATACGTGACGGCCAGCGAACGTGTGAATATCACTTTGCCCAATCAGCAAGAACAGGTCATCGTCACGCTGAAGCAGGATAACGATTCCCGGATGGTGTCGGCGCCCGCCGGCCCTCCGATACTCACGCCGAAATTGCAGAAGGAGCTCAGCAGAGCTGTCGAAGCGCTGCACGCCAACAATCTCGACGCTGCGCAGAAGCATCTTGACGCCGCGTACCGTCACGCTCCTTCCAACCCTGAGGTGAATTACATGAGGGGCTTGCTTGCGGACCGCCAGGGAAACGTGGCATCCGCCCAGGCCAGTTGGGAGAAGGCCATCTCTCTGGACCCGAAGCACAACCTTGCCCTGCTGGGCCTTGCCGCGATCCTCGCCCGCCGTGCGGATTTCGCCGGAGCCAAAGGCTATCTTGAGCGTGTTCTACAGAGCGACCCGAATTCGTGGCACGCCCACCAATTATTGTCCGTTGTTTGTGTTCGTCAGGGCGGCTATCAGGAAGCCGTCACTCACGCGGAGCGGAGTCTCGAGCTCGGCAAAGGCCTTGCGAACAGTGTGAGGCTCGCGCTGGCGGAAGCTCTCATGGCGCAGGATCAGCGGGAACGCGCTGCGGCCACGTTGCAGGCCTTCTTGAAGGCCGGCCCTCCTCCCGCGCAAGGGGAGATCGCAAACGGGCTGCTTCGGAAACTAAAATCGGAAACATTTGCGTTGGGACATTCCAGTGCGGGAGATTCCCCGCCTTCTGCGGAAGCTGCAAGTCTCGCGGAATTGCCGCTTTTGAAACCTGATTTGCCCACTTGGCTTCCCGCGAACGTGGACGACTCCGCGCCGGCCGTGGAAGCCGGCGTCTCCTGCCCCACGCAGGAGGTCCTTGACGGTACTGCAAAACGTGTTCAGGAATTCATGAGCAGCGTCGATCGCATCACCGCCACGGAGCTTCTTGACCATCAGGTTGTGAATGAGTGGGGGCTTCCCACGCACGAGGAAAAACGCTCCTTTGAATACGTCGTTTCCATTTCGAAAATTCGTGACGGCTATCTCAGCGTCCAGGAGTATCGCAACGGCACGCAAGACCTCGGCGTGTTTCCAGATGGCATTGCCACCCTAGGTCTCCCCGCCGCAGTCCTGGTCTTCCATCCCTACTATAGGGAGGACTACCAGATGAACTGTGAGGGATTGGGCCGATGGAAGAGTGGCCACGCCTGGCAGATTCATTTTTCACAGAAGCAGGGTAAGAGCAGCCGCATCAGAGGCTACCGCGCGGGTCTCAATGCCCCTTCCACTCCCGTGGCTTTGAAAGGCCGGGCGTGGGTTGATAAAGATACTCTACAAGTCGTCCGGATCGAGACGGATCTCCAGGCTCCCATGCCCGAGATCAAGTACCTCGCCGAACACATGGATATCGAGTATGGGCCGGTGAAATTCAAGAAGCAGAATGAAACGATGTGGCTGCCCATGACAGCAGACATCTACTTCAGTCTGCGCGGGCGTCGCATCCGCCGAAAGAATTTGTTTCAGAAGTATCTGCTCTTCTCGGTGGACGAGAAACAGATCATTTCTGCCCCCAAGGAAGGCCAGACTTCCGATGACTCCGCCGCTCTTACACCCCGGCCGGCAAGACCCTAACCCTGGTCAGGCATCAAGAAGGACGACACTCCGCGGAAGTACTTGCAGGCGGCAGGCTTGATCTCGCAGAGACGGCTTCCAAAACCTGGAAACGATTCAGAAGAGTTTGCCGAAAGGAAAGTGGCCGCGATAGTTTCGAATCCGAAGGGAGCACTGCGGGCTACTGCAATCCCCAAAACGTCGCATCGGGCTTCACCAATTCGAATCCTGCATCCCAGGCTTCATGGCTGCGCCACACGACTTCGGCATCTGCCTTGCGCCCCGTTTCCTGCTGGATCAGGCGGACGCGCTTGTGCAGCGGCAGGTCCGCTCCTACCACGGCCATGCAACCGGAATGACTTACGTCCACGGTCACGGCGTTGGCGTGTTCCTTCGCTCCGCCCTGCTCCCACTCCACCAGAAGCTTCACACGGGAGATGATGCGCTTGTGGCTTCGCAATCTTTCCCAGCGTTCTTGTAAGGCAATGGCTGCAGGGTCTTTGCTGATTTTGATGGTCATTGGCGGCCTCTCTGCGGAAGAGTTACCGGGCCCGGAGGGTGGAAACTCCAACCTAATGCCTTGAATTGCCAGGGTCAATAGTACTTTTTCGAATGACCCCTGACGGTCACTGCTTTCCCATCCCGGGAATGCCTGCCACAAAACTAAAAGACCGGTCTGATTGCTCAGACCGGCCTTTTGTATTTTAATCCCGGCGACGACCTACGTTCCCACACAGTTGCCCGTGCAGTATCATCGGCCCGGCGAGGCTTAACTACCGTGTTCGGGATGGGAACGGGTGTGACCCTCGCGGTATGATCACCAGGAAACTGGAAACTCGCGAACGGATTCCGCTGCTCATCCCGAGCAACGGATCGCGAGTGCGACAACAGAAATTATGTGCGGCCGCAAAACGGCCGACATTGGCTGGCATACAAGTTCGACATCAGGTCGAACTACACTGTGCAGAAAAGGCGTTGCTTTTTCTGCTCTCCCTCAAAGACGGTTTGAGAAAGTTTTATGATTAAGCCGAACGGGCGATTAGTACTGGTCAGCTTCATCCGTTACCGGACTTCTACCTCCAGCCTATCAAAGTCGTAGTCTTCGACTGCCCTTCTTAGGCCGATAAATCGGCCTTGGGAGAACTTATCTTAGGGCGAGCTTCTTGCTTAGATGCATTCAGCAATTATCTCTTCCAGACTTCGCTACCG